>Ga0247734_1000014_pt1 | contig 191521 bp, 168 predicted proteins | sample UWRJL103311B2_FD_180933 | JGI IMG/M metagenome (GOLD analysis project Ga0247734, IMG submission 180933) | Plant litter microbial communities from Arlington Agricultural Research Station in Wisconsin, United States - UWRJ-L103-311B-2 | ecosystem: Environmental > Terrestrial > Plant litter >...
GCAGTACCGGGCCTTGCTGCGCAAGGCCCGGAAACTGGGGCTGGACTTGGTAAAGGCTTCTTGAATTGTTTAATGAAATCAGAGGCTTATTTTTTGTTTGATGAGAGCGAGCTTGCTCGCGAAGGCGGTCTATCTGCGAAGAAGGTGATGGTATGTCCCGGCCTCTTCGCAAGCAAGCTTGCTCCCACGAGTCCACCGTTTGCTGCGTGACAGCGCGTTGTCAGGAAGGCGGGCACTCTCCTGCAGAACGCAACACCTAACGCAGACGGAGCGAATTCATTCGCGAAGAGGCCAGTACACCCGATGCATCTTCATGGGTCTTGATATTGCCTTCGCGAATGAATTCGCTCCCACAGGTTCGAGGTCAGCCAAGGCCCCTATCTGTTTTCAGAAGCTTTGCAGGCAGACATTCTTATGTAAGAGCGGTGCCTGCCCGCGATAGCCCCACTCAAAACCTTCTCCGTACACCCTCGCCCAACACGATCCACCACACACTAAAAGCTAATCAAGACTAGTCCTACGCATTGGCGGAGTTAGTCCTACATTCAGCCGCGCCATGACATTTTATGCTCGATTTTTCAACGCAAAGGCTCGCTCGCCAGCAGCCCGTGTCATGGAGAGTCGTCATGGTGATAGTCAACAATCAGAGCAGCACGGTCAGGGTTCAGGTTGCAGTTCCCCTCCTGGAACCCCGGCCGTTCGCTTCTGAGGGCGCAGTTGCGGATAGCAGCGATACCAACCCGGACACCCAGGTTTCGAACCTGGCCCGTCAGCTCAGTGCAGCGGCGGTGCGAGCGCAGGACCGCGACGCAACACTCGACCCCCAAGCCCTTCGCCAGAAAGCTACGCAGGTGTTAAGCGAACTGTCGAGCAGCACCTCAGGCATTCAAGCGTTCAAGGGAATGCCCCGGGACCAACTGGCGCTGATTATTTATGACGAAGGTGGTGAGTTCACCACGGTCGAACGTGCGTCAGCCCGGCAGGAAGCCGCCGAGCAAGAGCAGCATTGGCGACAGAGCTCTACGACTCGCGCGCTTAGCGAGTACAACGCCACGGGCAACATGACCGGTTTTTTTAGCGAAGCGCTGACTCACTTCAAATCACTGCCCCTTATCGATCAAGTGCAGTATCCAGCCGTTTACGAAGCCGACCTGCAACACAAGGCAGGCCGGACAGGCAGTCAGCCGTTCAACTCTGAGGAGGAAATTAAAAAGGTGCTCCCTGAGACGGCTTATACCAAGCCGATTACAGCCGAGACCAACTTATACGCCACTAAAAACAACACCGCCGCAGCCTTGGGCCGGGAGTTACTGGTCAGCCGCTTGTTCGATGGGCGTGAGCCGCGGGTTGTAAGTGGTGAGCATGGGATGAGCATGGAGAACATCTACCGCAGTCCCTATGAGTTTTTAACGCGAGAAGATCGTGAGCTTTTTGCAGAAATTTATCATTCCTATGCCCAAGACCAGAATGCAGATCTAGGGTATGTAGACGAAATAGCATTCCGCTTGGGCGATTATCGTCAGCATAATGATGGTCGAATTATGGGTAACTTCAACATGGGCTCTTACGACAGTCAGGGTAGGCAGCTGACTGTCAGCTACAACGAAAGAGATACCGCTGCTGCAGCGCGTATATTGTACGGATCTGCTATCAGTAGCACTCGCTTGGATCAGGGATTCCTTCGTTATACCCTCGACCCTGGCTTTGATGGGGTCTGTCACAGGTCTGATCTCAGATTTCTGGAACATATGGTGACCCGGTTTTCAGCCTCTGCCGGTGCCGTGCCGAAACTGGATGAGTGTTTTGCTAGCTTTCCAACGGGACATCGGCCTATCAATTCCATTATGACCGCTGCCAGTGAAGTGACGTGGCCCCCAAGACCTTGTGATTCGTCAGGTGGTGATGACGTGGCCTCTCACTTGACGAAGGAGCGAACGCCTGCGGCTGAGTTGACGAGCTTGGATTTGGATAGTCTTATCGGTAAACCTGGTGAGCTTTTCATGATGCTCCAGAACATGAAAACCAGGATGGGTACTTTTAATAACCGGCCTACAGAGATACAGGGCGTTGAGGGTCAGTTACCACCCGGGCGGCTTGTGAGTAAACCTCGCATAAAGTAGCGCGTATCGTTCCCTGTAGCACACGCGCCATGTTCGGCGTTGCGCGTGTGACTTCTTTGCTTTATTGCACATATATATGTATCTCACGCAGCGAAAATAATTAGGTAGGCTGCTGGGCAATCACTGCAAAAATAATAAGGAATATCTGATGCAAAAATATATAACTATTGCTGTGGCTCTCGCGTTGGTGTCGAGCTCCAGTTTTGCTGTAGATTCATCTATCACAAAATCCGCAACGCCCAATCGAATTGTCGTTGCCAAAGCGGGAACCGGTATTGTGCGGTTTGGTGTATTGAGTAGCGATTTCCCTTCGGACCGTTCACTGATTTTCGCCACTAAAAGGCTCACAAGTATCAATTGGGAAACAACCTACTACCCTGATAATGTCGAGAAGAAAGTCGAGATTTGTTATTATCGACCGCACCGTCATTCTGAGCCTGATCTGTGTCGTCCGATCTTGCCTAACTCGTCAGGCACAGTCTATGACTTCAACTCATTGGCGTTCGATACTGGGGCAAGTGTAGTAATTCGTCATGTGATAGAGGGCGGGAAAAATTACGGCACTGCCGCTGGAGTAGATAGAGTTACTATTAACTACAGCTATTAATACCGTTCCATCAAATACGACATTCTAAACAGCTGCTGCTGACCGCTGCCTTCGGCAGCGGTCAGCAAACAATAAATAGCTATCTGAATTGGAATGCTTTTTTCTGTAGGAGTGCGCTTGGTCTGGGCCGCATCCGGACGATGGCGTCAGGTCAGTCGACTCATTTTTCGCTGACTCGCCGCATCGTCCGGATGCGGCCCAGACCAAGCGCGCTCCTACTGGTCCCATGGTTGCTGCGCGACAGCGCGGCATCGAAGACGGATCAGGACCTTCCACAACTCTGGCTTGAAATTTCCCCTCCCCACGCCTTATTTCTGTGCAACGCTTGCACCGTAGGGTGAGGTTGGCGCTTTAATGGTGCCTGGTTCTGCCTCGCCACCGAGGAACCGCCGTATTTGCCCGGATGGCATAAGTCTTGCGCGGTTCCATTACCGTCCAGGCTCGCAGGAGGCACGCCGTGTCGATTCATATTGCCTTGCACCACGTTACGCATTACCGCTACGAGAGAGCGGTTGAGCTGGGTCCGCAGATTGTTCGCCTGCGTCCGGCTGCGCACAGCCGCACCCGCGTGCTGTCGTATTCACTCAAAGTCCTGCCTGAAAACCACTTCATCAACTGGCAGCAGGACCCCCAAGGCAATTACCTGGCGCGTCTGGTTTTCCCTGAGAAGACCAACGAGCTGCGGGTTGAGGTAGATCTGGTCGCCGAAATGGCGGTGTTCAACCCCTTCGACTTCTTCCTCGAACCCTATGCCGAGAAAATTCCGTTCGTTTATGCGAGCGAAGAGCAGCGTGAGCTGGCGCCCTATCTGGAAAAGCTGCCGCTTTCGCCACGTTTTGCCACCTACCTGGACAGCATCGACCGCACGCCACTGCCAGCCATCGACTTTCTGGTCGGGCTCAATCAGCGTCTGAGCCAGGACATCGCCTACCTGATCCGCATGGAGCCCGGTGTTCAAACCCCGGAATTCACCCTGGAAAACGCGTCCGGTTCCTGCCGCGATTCGGCCTGGTTGCTGGTGCAGTTGTTGCGCCACCTGGGCATGGCGGCGCGGTTTGTGTCGGGTTACCTGATCCAGCTCAAGGCTGACGTCGAAGCCTTGGACGGGCCGTCCGGGACCGATGTGGACTTCACCGACCTGCACGCCTGGTGCGAGGTGTATCTGCCCGGCGCAGGCTGGGTCGGGCTCGATGCCACCTCCGGCCTGTTCGCAGGCGAGGGGCACATTCCGTTGGCGTGCAGCCCGGAGCCTTCTTCTGCAGCGCCGATCAGTGGCCTGGTGGAACCCTGCGAGACCGAGTTCAGTCACGAAATGTCGGTCCGGCGCATCTGGGAAGCGCCTCGGGTCACCAAACCCTACACCGAAGAGCAATGGGCCGAGATTCAAGCGTTGGGACATCAGATCGACAGCGACCTGACGCGCGACGACGTGCGCTTGACCATGGGCGGCGAGCCGACGTTCGTGTCCATCGACGATCGCGACGGTGCCGAATGGAACACTGCGGCCCTGGGCCCGAAAAAACGTGAGCTGTCTGCCGAGTTGTTCCAGCGCATGCGCGCGCATTACGCGCCGCTGGGTATCGTGCATTTCGGTCAGGGCAAGTGGTACCCCGGTGAGCAGCTGCCGCGCTGGTCTCTGAACTGTTTCTGGCGCAAGGACGGTCAGCCGGTGTGGCGCAACAACGCCCTGATTGCCGATGAAACCCAGGATTACGGCGCCACCGGTGAGCTGGCCGGTAGGTTTCTGGCCAGCGTTGCCGAACGCCTGAAGCTGCCTGCACGCTTTGTGTTCCCGGCTTACGAAGACAATTTCTACTACCTGTGGCGCGAGGGTGCGCTGCCTGCCAACGTCAGCGCCGAGGATTCGCGTCTTGGGGATGAGCTGGAGCGGGCGCGTTTGCGCAAAGTGTTCGCTCAAGGCCTGGACAAGATCATCGGCCAGGTGTTGCCGCTTGCGCGCAGCACTGACGGCGATCGCTGGCAGAGTGGCCGCTGGTACCTGCGTGACACCCATTGTCGACTGGTGCCGGGCGATTCGGCGCTGGGCTATCGACTGCCTCTGGCGTCCCAGCCTTGGGTGAAGGCGGCGGAATATCCGTTTATCCATCCCACCGACCATAATCAGGACTTCCCGCAGCTGCCGGACGGCGAGCAGATTCAGGCGCAGCTCAGCGGTTTGAAGGAAGCTGACGATGCCAATGCCGAGCGCATGCCCAAGATCGACGAATCCGCCGACTGGCTGACCCGCACGGCGCTGTGTGCCGAAGCGCGGGAAGGGCGTTTGTACCTGTTCATGCCGCCACTGGAGAAGCTTGAATACTATCTGGAACTGACGGCGGCCATCGAGGCCACTGCTCAGGAGCTCAACTGCCCGATCCTGCTCGAAGGGTGCGAGCCGCCGAGCGATCCGCGGCTGGCCAACTTCCGGATTACCCCGGATCCGGGCGTTATCGAGGTCAACGTTCAGCCGTCTGCATCGTGGGATGAGCTGGTCGAGCGCACCGAGTTTCTCTATGAGCAGTCGCGCCTGACGCGGCTGACCACCGAGAAGTTCATGATCGACGGTCGCCACACCGGGACCGGTGGCGGCAACCACTTCGTCATGGGCGGCGCGACGCCGGGAGATTCACCGTTCCTGCGACGTCCCGATCTGCTGCGCAGCCTGCTCAGTTACTGGCACAACCACCCCTCTTTGTCCTACCTGTTTTCCGGGCTGTTCATCGGCCCGACCTCCCAGGCTCCCCGGGTTGATGAAGCGCGTAACGATTCGTTGTATGAAATGGAACTCGCCTTCGCGCAAATGCCTGAACCAGGCGAAGAGGTCGCGCCGTGGCTGGTCGACCGCCTGCTGCGTAACTTGCTGATCGACGTGACGGGCAACACTCACCGCGCCGAGTTCTGCATCGACAAGCTGTATTCCCCGGATGGCGCGACCGGGCGTCTTGGCTTGCTGGAATTGCGAGCCTTCGAAATGCCACCTCATGCGCGCATGAGCCTGGCCCAGCAATTGTTGCTGCGTGCGCTGGTGGCTCGCTTCTGGCGCGAGCCGTATGCGCCTGCGAAGCTGGCCCGCTGGGGGACGCAGTTGCACGACCGGTTCATGCTGCCGCACTTCATCGAGCAGGATTTTGCGGACGTCATCGAAGAATTGAACGGCGCAGGCTACCCGTTACGCCCCGAGTGGTTTGCGGCGCATCTGGAGTTCCGCTTCCCGAAAGTCGGCGATTACACCGTCAGCGGCATCGAGCTGGAATTGCGTCAGGCGCTTGAGCCGTGGCACGTGCTGGGTGAAGAGGGTTCGGCAGGCGGCGCGGTGCGCTACGTGGATTCCTCGCTGGAGCGCCTGCAAGTCAAGATTAATGGCTTGCCGCCGACACGTTATGTACTGACCTGTAATCGCGTTGCGATACCATTGCAGCCCACAGGGCGGGTCGGCGAGTTTGTGGCGGGTGTGCGTTACCGCGCCTGGCAACCGGCCAACTGCCTGCAACCGACCATCCCCGTGCATGCGCCATTGGTTTTCGACCTGGTCGATACCTGGATGCAGCGCTCGCTGGGCGGCTGCGAGTATCATGTCGCCCATCCTGGTGGCCGCAATTACGAGACGTTACCGGTCAACGCCAACGAAGCGGAAAGCCGACGTCTGGCGCGCTTCTTCAGGATCGGCCACACCCCCGGCAAACTGGAAGTGCCACAGCTGAGCATTAATGACGAACTGCCGATGACCCTGGATATGCGCTGGCATTGATAGCCGGTCGGCAGGGCATAGCGCGGAACCTGTAGGAGCGAACTTGTTCGCGAGGCGGTGTGTCAGGTCTGACATCTCGCGAACAAGTTCGCTCCTACAAGGAATCCGTTATGCATTTTTTATAAAAAGTAATTCCGCCAGCCCGATGCAGCCCGTCATCGGCTGACACCTGACTGCGCTAATCTGAAATCTTTAGTCTCTGCCGAGCCTTCCATGCCTGATTTGCTTGACCGCTACCCGCTGTTTCCGGGTACCTATCACGAAATGCTTGATGCCAGCGGCGCTGTTCGTCCGCATTGGCAACGCCTGTATGAGCATCTGCAACGCAGCACCCCCGCGCAATTGATGCAGCGTCAGGCGCTATTGGCTCGGCAAATTCAGGAAAACGGCGTCACTTATAACGTCTATGCCGACCCCAAAGGCGCGGATCGGCCGTGGGAGCTGGATCTGTTGCCGCATCTGATTCCCTCCCAGGAGTGGCAGCAAGTCGCGGCGGGCATCGCGCAACGTGGGCGCCTGCTCAATGCCGTACTGGCCGACCTTTATGGGCCGCAAACCCTGATCGCCAACGGCCTGCTGCCTGCCGAACTGGTATTTGGCCACAACAACTTCCTGTGGCCCTGCCAGGGTGTGGTCCCGCCCGAAGGCACCTTTTTGCACATGTACGCCGTGGACCTGGCGCGCACGCCCGATGGCCGCTGGTGGGTCACGGCGGATCGTACCCAGGCGCCGTCCGGGGCGGGTTATGCGCTGGAGAACCGGCAAATCGTGTCCCGGGCTTTCCCGGACACCTACCGGGATTTGCAGGTGCAGCACCTGTCCGGGTTTTTCCGCTCGTTGCAGGAAACCCTGGCGCGCCAGGCTCCGGCGAACAACGAAACCCCGCTGGTGGTGTTGCTGACGCCGGGGCGTTTCAACGAAAGCTATTTCGAACACCTCTATCTCGCACGCCAACTGGGCTATCCGCTGGTTGAAGGCGGCGATCTGACCGTGCGTGATGCGACGGTCTACCTGAAAACCCTCAGCGGCCTGCGCCGGGTTCACGCGATCATGCGCCGTCTGGACGATGACTTCTGCGACCCGCTGGAGCTACGCACCGATTCGGCGTTGGGCGTTCCCGGCCTGCTGGAGGCGGTGCGCCAAGGCCGGGTGCTGGTCGCCAATGCCTTGGGCAGCGGCGTTCTCGAGTCGCCTGGCCTGTTGGGCTTTCTGCCGAAAATCTGTCAGCACCTATTTGGCGAGGACCTGATACTGCCATCCGTTGCGACCTGGTGGTGCGGTGAGCCGCCGGTGCTGGCCGAAGCCTTGGCCAAGCTGCCTGAATTGCTCATCAAGCCCGCTTTCCCTTCCCAGAGCTTCGCGCCAGTGTTTGGCCGGGACTTGAACGAAGCCCAACGCGAAGCCCTGGCCGCGCGCATGCAGGCGCGGCCTTACGCCTATGTCGCCCAGGAACTGGCGCAGCTGTCCCATGCACCGATCTGGCAACCCGACGGCGAGCAACTGCAGCCTCGGGCCATCGGCATGCGTGTGTATGCCGTGGCCAGCAACGACGGTTATCGCGTATTGCCTGGTGGCCTGACCCGGGTCGCTGCCGAAGCCGATGCCGATGTGGTGTCGATGCAGCGTGGCGGGGCAAGCAAGGACACCTGGGTGCTGGGCGAACTGTCCCAGGCTGGCGAGCCGTGGAAGGGCCAGCGCACTCTGGGCGTGCATGACCTGATCCGCCGCGATCCGTACTTGCCGTCACGGGTGGTGGAGAACCTGTTCTGGTTCGGCCGTTATTGCGAACGCTGCGACAACAGCGCACGCCTGCTGCGCATCATGCTCGCCCGATACGTGGACGGTGATGATCCTGTGGCCCTGGAGGCCGCCGTAGCGCTGGGTGAACGGCTGAACCTGCTGCCTGACGAGGAGGAGGGTGGCGAACTTCATGAGCGGCTGCTGGCGGCGCTTCTCGGCGAAGACTGGCCGTTCAGCCTGCGTGCCAATCTGCAGCGCCTGCAATGGGCAGCGTCGCAAGTGCGCGGCAAGCTGTCCCGGGAGAACTGGCAGGCTCTGGTCGAACTGCAGCGCGAAGCCATGGACCTGGAAAGCAAAGAGCCGGATTTCGGCGAACTGCTGGATTTCCTCAATCGCTTGGTGATGTCTCTGGCGGCGCTGTCCGGCTTTGCCCTGGACGACATGACCCGCGATGAAGGCTGGCGCTTTCTGATGATCGGTCGGCGTGTCGAACGGCTGAAATTTCTCAGTACCAGCCTCGCGGCCTTCCTGCGTGGCGTGGCCGCATCCGATCAGGCGGGCCTGGAATGGTTGCTGGAACTGGGTAACAGCAGCATTACCTACCGCTCTCGTTACCTGGCCGTGCCGCAATTGATCCCGGTGCTGGACTTGCTCCTGCTCGACGATCAAAACCCCCACGCCGTGCTGTTTCAGCTCAAGCTGGTGTCGCGCTCGCTCAACCGCCTGAACGAAGACTTCGGTGCGCCGCGAGACGCCAGCCTGGGAACAATGGTTCGGCGTCTGTCGAGCTTCGACCTCAGTTGCCTGGAGAATCCCTTGTTTGGTGAAAGCGGCCTGCGGGCAGCGCTCGACGGCCTCGCCGATCTACTGCAAGCCATTGGCGACGCCAGTGGGCAGGTGTCTGATCGCCTGGCCCTGCGCCACTTCGCCCACGTCGATGACGTCAGCCAGCGCACGGTGTCCGTCTGATGAGCGCCCATTACCAGATTTTTCACGACACCCACTACAAGTACGACAGCCCGGTTTCCCTGGCCCAACAGCTGGCGCATCTCTGGCCACGCCCAAACCCCTGGCAGCGCTGCACCGAGCAGCAACTGTTGATCAGCCCGATCCCGACCATTCGCCGGGATGAGTTCGATGTGTTTGGCAACCCGCTGACGCGGCTGGCGTTTGAACGACCCCACGATGAGCTGCAGGTCAACGCGCGTCTGCAGGTTGAAGTGCTGGAACGTCCGCAGCTGGATTTCCAACAGTCCCCCCCCTGGGAGAGCACCCGCAACGCAATGATGTACAGCACCCGGCCCATGACCGCCGACATTCTCGAAGCCTGCCGCTATCGGTTTGAGTCGCCGTACGTGCATCTCAAGCAGTCGTTCATCGAGTTCTCCGCCGATTGCTTCGTGGCGGGTCAGCCGTTGATGCGCTGCGTGCAGGCGTTGATGGAGAAGATATTCACCGAATTCACCTTCGACGGTGAGGCGACCCAGGTAGCAACGCCGTTGGTGGAGGTGCTGGAAACCCGTCGCGGCGTCTGCCAGGACTTCGCCCACCTGATGCTGGCCTGCCTGCGCTCACGGGGCTTGTCGGCGCGTTATATCAGCGGCTATCTGCTGACACAGCCACCGCCAGGGCAACCACGGCTGATCGGCGCCGATGCGTCGCATGCGTGGGTATCGGTGTTTTGCCCGGTGCTGGGCTGGGTGGATTTTGATCCGACCAACAATGTGCAGCCTGCGCTGGAACACATCAGCCTGGCGTGGGGGAGGGACTTTTCGGATGTTTCGCCGTTGCGCGGGGTGATTCTGGGCGGCGGTAACCACGACCCGGACGTGCAGGTGACAGTGATGCCGATTGAATGCGAGAGGTAATACGGATCTGTGGGAGCGAATTCATTCGCGAGGCGGTGCGTCAGATGTTGATATTTTTCTGGTCGGGCCCCTTCGCGAATGAATTCGCTCCCACACTGTCAGGGCGGGGCCTTCCACAACCGATGCGGTCCGCCGCAGAAGCGACGGACTTATTCAGATCAGCTTGCTGGCTTGTCTTCAGTCGTTGGCTGATCAGCCTGCGGCGCGTCGTCAGCAGGCTCCTGGCCTTCAACGGTTTCGCCTTCAGCGGTGGTTTCGGCCAATGCAGCATTCTTGCGCTGTAGCTTTTCCTCTTTCTTCTGCTCTTTGGCCAGATCTCTCTGACGTTTGGCGAAGGAGTAATTAGGTTTAGCCATGGGCGATCCTCTGTTCAGACTGGAAATGCCGCCATTCTGCCTGAGAACGGGCCCGGACACACGGCGTTGTGCGTCCAATGGTCCAAAGGCTTAATTTCCGGCTTCTGGCTTTCGTCATTTATGGGCGCTGATTACGCCCCGGATTCCCGGCGTCACAGCCACTGGCGGCGCACGCGTAAGCGGCGAGCAGATTACGGAAAAAGTGATTGAGCACCATGATGATTCCTTGCTGATGAGCTGCGATGGCTCATGGTGCGCGGATAGCCAATGGCTGGCTGTTTGATTCTATCGATGACCCTGATAGCCAGACGCCACTGAGCCTTGTTGACGCAGGTCATTGGAACCTGCCCGGACATCAGGCACTCTTCCACCCAATGATCAAACTACCTGCCCTGGAGATTCACCATGATTCGCAAGCTTGTTGCTGCTTCCCTGCTGACGTTGGCCAGTGGTCATCTGCTGGCAGCCGAATGCAGCGTGACGGTCGATTCCACCGACCAGATGATGTTCAACACCAAGGCCATCGAAATCGATAAAAGCTGCAAGACCTTCACCGTCAACCTTGAGCACTCCGGCAGCTTGCCAAAGACCGTCATGGGGCATAACTGGGTACTGAGCAAAGAGGCCGACGCTGCTGCCATCGCGAGCGAAGGCATGAGCCAGGGCGTTGAAAAGGATTACCTGAAAGCCGACGACACCCGCATCATCGCCCACACCAAACTGATCGGCGCAGGCGAAAAAGACTCGGTCACCTTCGACGTTTCCAAACTTGATCCGGCCGAGAAGTACCAGTTTTTCTGCACCTTCCCGGGCCACATCAGCCTGATGAAAGGCGCGCTGACGCTGAAGTAACGCTTACCTGTAGGAGCTGCCGAAGGCTGCGAAAGCATCCACCCTGACACTCCGCGATTCGCAGCCTTCGGCAGCTCCTACAGGAATTTCGCCATCAGGGCGCGTACGGCAATTCCCGCTTGTGCTGGGTCTTGGTGTAGGTGTCGCAGATGATCTTGAACGCTTCGTCACGCACCGGCTCGCCGTGCAGGAAGGCGTCGATCTCGGCGTAGGTCACCCCGTGTGACGCTTCGTCCGGCTTGCCGGGCATCAGGTCTTCCAGGTCGGCAGTGGGGACTTTTTCCACCAGCGATTCCGGCGCACCAAAATGCCGGGCAATCGCCCGGACCTGATTCTTCACCAGCCCGCTCAGCGGTGCCAGATCGCAGGCGCCGTCGCCGAACTTGGTAAAGAAGCCCATCACCGCTTCCGCCGCATGGTCGGTGCCGATCACCAGCCCCTGATGCGCACCCGCGATGGTGTACTGCGCCACCATACGCATGCGCGCCTTGGTGTTGCCGAGCACGAAATCCACTGCGCCAGCGTGCTGGCCTTCAAACGGCTTGATCTCGGTGGCCAGCGCTTTCACCGCACCGCCGATGTTCACGGTGTGGCGCACGTCCGGGTTGATGAAATCCACCGAGGCCTGAGCTTCGTGTTCATCGTGCTGCACCAGATACGGCAGGCGCACAGCGATGAACTGGTAGCTGGTGTCGCCGGTACTGCTGCGCAACTCTTCAACCGCGCGCTGGGCCAGCAGGCCTGCAGTCAATGAGTCGACGCCACCGCTGATGCCCAGCACCAGGGTCTTGAGCCGGGCGTTGGTCAGGCAGTCCTGAATGAAAACGATACGTCGGGCCACTTCAGCCTGCAGCGCATTGTCGTCGGCGAAGGGGGGTTGGACCTTGAGCTGTTCAGCGATCTGGAGCTGTACGGCTTGCATGATTCACTCCTTTGTAGGGGGTAACAAATTAGGTGGCCAATGGCTCAACGCCGCAGATCAATCCGCTACTTTGAACACATGACGCAGGTAGGAAACGAAATTCGGGTCCTTGCATTGGGTCTTGCCCGGCTCATCAGAGATTTTTGCCACGGGCTGACCTGCACAGGCGGTCATTTTCAGCACAATGCTCATGGGTTCGACGCCTGGAATGTCTGCAGTCAGGTTAGTGCCGATTCCGAAGCTGACATTGATGCGACCCCGTAATGCGCGAAATATTTCCAGCGCCTTGGGCAATGTCAGGCCATCGGAGAACACCAGGGTCTTGCTCATGGGGTCGATCCCGAGCTTGCGGTAATGCAGGATGCATTTTTCGGCCCACTTCACCGGGTCGCCGGAATCGTGGCGCAACCCGTCAAACAGCTTGGCGAAGTACAGATCGAAATCACGCAGGAAGGCATCGGTGGTGATGCAGTCCGTCAGGGCGATGCCCAGCAACCCGCGGTATTCATGGACCCAGCAATCGAGGGCAGCACTCTGGCTGTCGATCAGCCGAGGGCCCAGTTGCTGGTGCGCCATGATCCATTCGTGGGCCATGGTGCCCAGGGGTTTTAGGTCGAACTTGCGCGCCAGGTGCACATTGCTGGTGCCGACGAACTGGCCGGGGAAATCACGCTTGAGCACCTCGACCACTTCTTCCTGGACGCGATAGGAAAAACGCCGACGGGTGCCGAAGTCGGCGACTTTCAGCGCGGCCAGTTCCTCGGCATCGGCGTTGGCGCTCAGCCAGTCGAACTTGCGGTACAGCTGATCCCGCGCCTGACTGAGCAGGATTTCGGGGTGACGGTTGCGGTTGCGCACCTCGCTGACAATCGCCAGCACCGGCACTTCGAACAGAATCACGTGCAGCCAAGGCCCTTGCAGGCGGATGCACAATTGATCGTCTTCAATGGTGGTGGTCACGTAGCGGGTGTTGAACCGGAACAAGCCCAGAAAGCGCAGGAAATCAGGCTTCATGAAGTTGATGCGCTCCAGGAAATTCAGCTCCTGGGCGCTCAGTGACAAATCGCAGAGTTGTTTGATTTGTTGCTGAATCTCACCCAGATAGGGCCGCAGATCCTCGCCATTGCGGCAGCGAAACTCCCACTCAACGTCGACGTTGGGGTAGTTGTGCAGCACCGCCTGCATCATGCTCAGCTTGTACAGATCGGTGTCGAGCAAACTTTGCACGATGCGATTGGAGAAAGCGCTCTCGCTCATTGGGTCGCTCCAGCAGGACCGGCCGCCAGACGCGGCCAAACGAAGTGTGAATCACGTGTCACAGGCGTCCCGTGGCAGAGCCATTGAGCGACCGTTGCGTTTGTTTTTGACATGGCCGACATAATGCCAGCGCAGGCGGGGGTGGGGGCAGATTTCTTTGTGTGGCGGTGGGTGCTGAGCGCGCAATGGTCTCTAGGAGCTGACCGAGGTTACGAGGGCTGCGAAGGCGATCAATCTGACACACCGCCGTTCGCAGCCCTCGTTACGTCAGTCAGCGCCTATAAGTCTGTAATGCGCCTGTCAGGCCTCCAGATGCTCCAGCATCCACTCGGCAAACGCCTTGATCTTGGGCACTTCGGCGGCGTGTTCGGGGTAGGCCATGTAGTACGCGTCGCTGCTGGGGAGTGCGTGGGGCCACGGGATTACCAGTTTGCCGTCCGCCAATTCCTCCTCCACCAGAAAACGCGGCAGCAATGCGACTCCGCAACCGACCTGCGCGGCACGGATGCACATGTAGAACGTCTCGAAGCGCGGCCCGTGATAGCTGTGTTCGGTGTGGTAACCCTGGCTGTCGAACCAGTCATGCCAGCCTTGTGGGCGATTGGCGTTTTGCAACAGGACCAGGTCGGTGAGTTGTGTCGGGTCGGTGAAGGGCGTCTGCGGCAGGGCGCCGGGCGCACAGACCGGCACCAGTTCTTCGTCGAACAGCCGCACACTTTCCGCGCCGGGACGTGCGCCCTGGCCGAAATAGAAGGTGAAATCGCAACGGCTTTGAATCAGGTCGTCGGTTTCCTGCTCGTTGACCACATCCAGGTGAATATGCGGATACCGCAATCGCCAGCCTTTGAGGCGCGGGACCAGCCAGCGGGCGCCGAAGGTCGAAGGCGTCGACACGCGCAGGACCTCGGTTTCGCCGCCATAGGAGCGCAGGAAGTGCGTGGACATTTCCATCTGGCTGAGGATCTTGCGCACCTCGCCCAGGTACAACGCGCCCGCCGGGGTCAGTTGCAGGCGTCGACGAATCCGGCGAAACAGCAAGTGCTGCACCAGCTCTTCAAGCTGCGCCACTTGCTTGCTCACCGCGCTCTGCGTGAGGTTGAGCTCCTCGGCGGCACGGGTAAAGCTCAGATGCCGGGTGACGGCTTCAAAGCACTGCAGCGCCGTGATCGATGGCATGTGGCGTCGGTTGAGCATGGCGAGGGTTTCCAGTCCAGTAACCGCTTGGTGGCAAGCAGCATGAATAAAAGGAATGATATCTCGCTTAATGGTCGTTTGTTCAAGCGCTTGCAGCCAGTTATTACTAGGCATAGAGATCCATCCCGTTTTTGCAGCATTCCCCAAATCAGGAGAGAACATGCTTACCGACCTGCTAACCCGCCTCGGTGTCGACCCCGCGCTTTATCAGAAGGGCGACCAGCCTGTTCATACGCCGATTGACGGCAGCCGTATCGGTGCCGTGAGTTGGCAAGGTGCTGCTGAAGTCGAGCAACAGATCACCCGTGCCGATGCCGCCTTCGAGGCCTGGCGCAAGGTGCCTGCGCCTCGTCGTGGTGAGCTGATTCGTCTGTTTGGCGAAGCGTTGCGCAAGCACAAGGCTGATCTGGGGGAGCTGGTGTCCTGGGAAGCGGGCAAGATCACCCAGGAAGGTCTGGGCGAAGTGCAGGAAATGATCGACATCTGCGATTTCGCAGTCGGTCTGTCCCGTCAGCTGTACGGCTTGACCATCGCTTCCGAGCGCCCTGGCCACCACATGCGCGAAACCTGGCACCCGCTGGGCGTCGTTGGTGTGATCAGTGCGTTCAACTTCCCGGTTGCGGTCTGGGCCTGGAACACCACGCTGGCGTTGGTCTGCGGTAACTCGGTGCTGTGGAAGCCGTCGGAAAAAACCCCGCTGACCGGTCTGGCCTGCCAGGCGCTGTTCGACAAGGTCGCGGCAGAGTTCGCCGATGCGCCGAAATACCTCGCTCAGGTGATCATCGGTGGTCGCGAAGCGGGTGAAGTGCTGGTCGACGATCCGCGCGTGGCTCTGATCAGTGCAACGGGCAGCACCCGAATGGGGCGTGAAGTGGCGCCCAAGGTGGCGGCGCGTTTTGCTCGCAGCATCCTCGAACTGGGCGGCAACAACGCCATGATCCTCAGCCCGAGTGCGGACCTGGATCTGGCCGTGCGCGCTATTCTGTTCAGCGCAGTCGGGACTGCCGGCCAGCGTTGCACCAGCCTGCGTCGCCTGATTGCTCATGAATCGGTGAAAGCTGAAATCGTTTCCCGCCTGAAAACCGCTTACGAGAAAATCCGTATTGGCCACCCGCTGGAAGGCAATCTGATTGGACCGCTGATCGACAAGCACAGCTTCGAGAACATGCAGGACGCGCTGGAACAGGCCATCAGCGAAGGCGGCAAGGTGTTCGGCGGCAAGCGCCAGCTGGAAGACAAGTTCCCCAACGCTTACTACGTTTCGCCTGCCATTGTTGAAATGCCGGAGCAGAGCGACGTGGTGCGTGACGAGACCTTCGCGCCGATTCTGTACGTCGTCGGTTACGAGGATTTCAACGAAGCACTGCGCCTGAACAATGCTGTACCACAGGGTCTGTCCTCGTGCATTTTTACCACCGACGTGCGTGAAGCCGAGCAGTTCATGTCGGCGCTGGGCAGTGATTGCGGCATCGCCAACGTCAACATCGGCCCGAGCGGCGCGGAAATCGGCGGTGCGTTTGGCGGCGAGAAGGAAACTGGCGGGGGCCGTGAATCGGGTTCGGACTCGTGGCGCGCGTACATGCGTCGACAGACCGCGACCGTTAACTACTCGCTGGAATTGCCGTTGGCGCAGGGCATTACGTTCGATTGATAGCTGCACATCCGCGCGCCCGCTCGGGTGCGCGGTCTTTATTCAGCCCGGGCCAGATTTTTCTGGGAATGACTGTTTTGTCCGGCTTATCGCTTCAGGCACGGCACGTTATTGGTCTGTAGGAGCCAACTTGTTGGCGAGGACGTGATGTCAGAAGACAAACATCTATTGGCCGTTCTGACGTCTCGCGAACAAGTTCGCCCCTACAGAAGTGCGGCACTACGGCAGCTCCTACATAAATTCCTTGCTAACCTCAAATGGTGCGTCTCGTAGCGCGAGCGCACCGGTGGTGTGCAGTTCGGTGACGCATGCTGTTACAGCCGGGTTGTACGTAGCGGGGTGATTAGGTTGCTATGTATTTATCTTCCGGTTGCTCTTTTATTCAACACGGTTGCACCTTTGCCTGAAAAGCGGGTTGCACGGCCTTTGGGCAGAGCCTGCGCAGGCTTTAACGCGACCGATATGAGACTTTCGTCAGAATAAAAAACGAATGGCACGCCACTTGCTCAGAGCAATCGTGTAGTTGCAGTGCTAATCAAAAAAAATCTCAAGGAGCACCACTCATGTCGCAGACGTTTTACAGGAAAGGCTTTCTGGCAATTGCAGTCGCTACTGCATTGGGCGTGTCTTCGTTTGCTCAGGCTGACATCAAAATTGGTGTTGCTGGCCCTATGACCGGCGCCAACGCATCCTTTGGTCAGCAATACATGAAAGGCGCTCAGGCGGCTGCCGATGCGATCAACGCAGCGGGCGGTGTGAACGGTGAGAAAATCGCTTTGACGGCCTATGACGATGCTTGCGAACCCAAGCAAGCCGTCGCCGTTGCCAACAAAGCGGCTTCGGACAAGGTTGCCGGGGTTGTCGGCCACTTCTGTTCTTCTTCGACGATCCCTGCGTCGGAGGTGTATGACGAAGCCGGCATCATTGCAATTACCCCTGGCTCGACTAACCCAACCGTTACCGAGCGCGGTCTGGGCGCCATGTTCCGCATGTGCGGCCGTGATGACCAGCAAGGCATCGTGGCCGGCGACTACATTGTCGATGTCCTCAAGGGCAAGAAAATCGCGGTCATCAATGACAAAGACACCTACGGCAAAGGCCTGGCCGATGCGACTGCCAAGCAACTCACCGCCCGTGGCGTGAAACCCGTGCTGGAAGAAGGCCTGACCCGTGGCGAGAAAGACTTCAGCGCCCTGGTCACCAAAATCCGCTCCGTTGGTGCTGATGTTGTCTACTTCGGTGGTCTGCACCCGGAAGCCGGTCCACTGGTTCGCCAGATGCGTGAACAAGGTCTGAAAGACGTCAAGTTCATGTCCGATGACGGCATCGTGACTGACGAACTGGTCACCACCGCTGGCGGCGCGCAATACGTCGATGGCGTGTACATGACCTTCGGCGCTGACCCGCGCATGTTGCCAGACAGCAAGGCGGTGGTAGACAGCTTCCGCAAGTCCGGCTACGAGCCTGAAGGCTACACCTTGTACGCCTACGCTTCGGTCCAGGCTTTGGCTGCCGGTTTCAACGGTGCCAAGTCCAACAAAGGCGAAGACGCTGCCAAGTTCCTGAAAGCTCACCCGGTCAAAACCGTCATGGGCGAGAAATCCTGGGACGCCAAGGGCGACCTGAAGGTTTCCGACTACGTGGTTTACCAGTGGGACAAAGACGGCAAATACCATCAGCTTGAAAAGCAGAAGTGAAATAAACCATTAGCCGGGCTGGTGCCTGCGGGCACCAGTTCGTCTTGATAACGGGGACGCACGGTCGCGGCCCCGAGTTCTTCTGTCAGCTGTTCGATGAGGCCCGTGCTGCTCACAAGGGAGCTCTGGGCCCGCATCACAGCCTTTCAAGTTCGTGAGCGTGCGTGATGGACGGTATTTTCCTGCAGCAAATGATCAACGGGCTGACCCTGGGGTCGGTCTACGGTTTGATCGCCATCGGTTACACGATGGTCTACGGCATCATCGGCATGATCAACTTCGCCCACGGCGACGTGTACATGATCTCTGCGTACCTGGCCGCTATCGGCCTGGCCGTCCTGTCCTTCTTCGGTCTGGAGTCTTTCCCTTTTCTTATTCTTGGCACGCTGATCTTCACCATCGTGGTGACCGGCGTGTACGGCTTCGTCATTGAGCGAGTGGCTTATAAACCACTGCGCAACTCGACGCGCCTGGCCCCGCTGATCAGCGCAATCGGTATCTCGCTGATCCTGCAAAACTACGCACAGATCAGCCAGGGCGCGCGCCAGCAAGGCGTTCCGACGCTGCTTGAAGGCGCATGGCGCTTCGAGATCGGCAGCGGCTTCGTGCAGATCACCTACACCAAGATCTTCATCCTGATCGCCGCGTTCGTCGGCATGGGCATCCTCACCTACATCATCAAGTACACCAAGCTGGGCCGGATGTGCCGCGCGACCCAACAGGATCGCAAGATGGCATCGATCCTGGGCATCAACACTGATCGGGTGATTTCCTACGTGTTCATCATTGGTGCTGCCATGGCCGCGCTGGCGGGTGTGCTGATCACCATGAACTACGGCACGTTCGACTTCTATGCCGGTTTCATCATTGGCATCAAGGCGTTCACTGCTGCAGTGCTGGGCGGTATCGGCTCCTTGCCGGGTGCGATGCTCGGCGGGTTGATCCTGGGGGTTGCCGAGTCGCAGTTCTCCGGTCTGATCAACTCCGACTATAAAGACGTGTTCAGTTTTGGCCTGTTGGTCGTGATTCTGATTTTTCGTCCTCAAGGCCTGCTGGGTCGCCCACTCGTGGCGAAGGTATAACTATGTCCGCTCCTACAAAACCCGTCAGTATCAAACAAAGCCTGATCGACGCCGTGATTGCCGGGCTGCTGGCGCTGATCGTGTTCGGTCCGATCGTCGGTGTCGTGCTCGATGGCTACAGCTTCAACCTTGAACCTGCCCGCGTTGCCGTGCTGGTCGGGGTGGTGATGGTCGGCCGTCTGCTGCTGAGCCTGTTCATGCAGACCCCAAAGGGCCTGGTGATTGCCCAGAGTTTCGAAAGCTCGGGCTCGGGGGTGCATGTGCTGCCGCCCGATTACAAATCGCGCCTGCGCTTCATCATTCCCGCCATGATCGTGATCGCGATGGTGTTCCCGGTATTTGCCGACAAGTACGTGCTGACCGTGGTCATCCTCGGCCTGATCTACGTGCTGCTGGGCCTTGGCCTCAATATCGTGGTCGGCCTCGCCGGTCTGCTGGACCTGGGCTACGTGGCGTTCTATGCCATCGGCGCTTACGGTCTGGCCCTGGGTTATCAGTACCTGGGCCTGGGTTTCTGGTCGGCATTGCCTCTGGCGGCGATTGCTGCCGCGTTGGCCGGTTGCATCCTGGGCTTCCCGGTCCTGCGTATGCATGGTGACTATCTGGCCATCGTGACCCTGGGTTTCGGTGAAATCATCCGTCTGGTGCTCAACAACTGGCTGTCGTTCACCGGTGGGCCCAACGGTGTCGCAGTGCCTGCGCCGACTATCTTCGGTCTGGAGTTCGGGCGTCGTGCCAAAGATGGCGGGGTGCCGATCCATGAGTATTTCGGCTTCGAATACAACCCGGACCTGAAGTTCATCTTCATCTACGCCGTGCTGTTCCTGGTGGTGCTGGCGGTGCTGTACATCAAGCACCGCCTGACTCGCATGCCTGTAGGCCGCGCCTGGGAAGCCCTGCGCGAAGATGAAATCGCTTGCCGCTCCATGGGCCTGAACCACGTGCTGGTCAAGCTCTCGGCGTTCACCATTGGTGCCTCGACGGCGGGCCTGGCGGGTGTGTTCTTCGCCAGCTACCAAGGCTTCATCAACCCGACCTCGTTTACTTTCTTCGAATCGGCGCTGATCCTGGCCATCGTGGTACTGGGGGGCATGGGCTCGACGATGGGCGTCGTGATCGCCGCGTTTGTATTGACCGTTGCGCCTGAGCTGTTGCGCAGCTTCTCCGAATATCGCGTCCTGTTGTTCGGGATACTGATGGTGTTGATGATGATCTGGCGACCACGCGGCCTGATTCGGATCAGCCGTACCGGTGTGACTCCACGCAAGGGGGTAGCACCATGAGTAACGAAATCATTCTGTCCGTCGAACACCTGATGATGCACTTTGGCGGGATCAAGGCGCTCAGCGATGTCAGCATTCAGGTTCGCCGCAACTCGATCTTCGCCCTGATCGGCCCCAACGGCGCGGGCAAGACCACGGTGTTCAACTGCCTGACCGGTTTCTACAAGGCCACCGGTGGGCGCATCGAGCTGCACACTCGCGGCCAGACCACCAACGTGATCAAGCTGCTGGGCGAGCCGTTCAAGGGTTCGGACTTCGTGTCACCGAAAAGCTTCCTCAGCCGCGTCTACTACAAGATGTTCGGCGGCACGCACTTGGTTAACCGGGCGGGGCTGGCGCGGACGTTCCAGAACATTCGTCTGTTCAAGGAAATGTCTGTGCTGGAAAACCTGCTGGTCGCCCAGCACATGTGGGTCAACCGCAGCATGCTGGCGGGCATCCTCAACACCAAGGGTTATCGCGAGGCCGAAGAAGTCGCCATCAACACGGCGTTCTACTGGCTGGAAGTGGTGGACCTGGTGGACTGCGCCAACCGTCTGGCCGGTGAATTGTCCTACGGCCAGCAGCGCCGCCTGGAAATCGCCCGAGCCATGTGCACCCGCCCGCAAGTGATTTGCCTCGACGAACCGGCTGCGGGCCTCAACCCTCAGGAAACCGAAGCGTTGAGCGGCATGATCCGCCTGCTGCGAGACGAGCACGACATGACCATCGTGCTGATCGAGCACGACATGGGCATGGTCATGGGTATTTCCGACGATATTGTGGTGCTCGACCACGGCAACGTGATTGCCATGGGCGGGCCTGAACAGATCCGTAACGATCCGAAAGTGATCGCCGCGTATCTGGGCGCTGATGAAGAGGAGTTGGTATGAGTAAGCCGATCCTCGAATTGAAAGAGATCGACGTGTTCTACGGGCCGATCCAGGCCCTCAAGAAAGTCTCGTTGCACATCAATGAAGGTGAAACGGTCAGCCTGATCGGCTCCAACGGCGCGGGCAAGTCCACGCTGCTGATGTCGATCTTCGGTCAGCCTCGTGCGGCCAGTGGGCAGATTATCTATCAAGGCACCGACATCACCCAGAAGTCGTCGCACTACATTGCGTCAAACGGCATTGCGCAGTCGCCGGAAGGCCGCCGGGTATTCCCCGACATGTCCGTCGAGGAAAACCTGATGATGGGCACCATCCCCATTGGCGACAAGCACTCGTCCGAAGACATGCAGCGCATGTTCGAACTGTTCCCGCGCCTCAAGGAGCGTCGCAACCAGCGCGCGATGACCATGTCCGGAGGCGAGCAGCAAATGCTCGCCATCGCCCGTGCATTGATGAGCCGTCCGAAACTGCTGCTGCTGGATGAGCCAAGCCTTGGCCTGGCACCGATCATCGTCAAACAGATCTTCGCCACACTGCGGGAGCTGGCGCAGACCGGCATGACCATCTTTCTCGTCGAGCAGAACGCTAATCACGCGCTGAAACTCTCTGACCGGGCCTACGTGATGGTCAACGGCGAGATTCGCCTGAGCGGCACTGGCAAGGAGCTGCTGGTCAACGAAGAAGTGCGTAACGCCTATCTGGGCGGGCATTGATGGTTGTGCGGTGTTTCTGACACCGCATGACGCCTGTAGGAGCTGGCCGAAGGCTGCGAATTGAGGTGTGTCAGAGAGAATGCCTTCGCAGCCTTCGGCAGCTCCTACAGGTTCTTTTCCATTTTGTGGAAAACAATTTTGACGCTCTCCCAAACCGCGACATAAAGCCGCTGCAAATGGTTGTTTTGTCACGCTTTTGACTTGTTCAGGTTTACTGTGGAACTGCCTGTGAATAACGTGGGTGCAGCTGGCTACAGGCCTTTGTTTCCGTGGCTTGCAGCGTTGTGGTTAAAAAACGACCAGTGAATTTTCGATGAGCTGGGGGTGCATTTGTCAACGGCTTTTGGCCTGGTTTTTCATACAGGTCGTGAGCAGGCTGAGCCTGTGGATAAGTCTGTGGGCAAGCGTTGGAAAGAGTCCGCAAACCGGCACTGTATATGGCCTCGCGCTACCGTTGGAGATTTCAAAACCGGATGTTGTAACACTGGCTTTACATGGTAGACGCTCAAGGTCAAGCTGAAAAATCTGTTCAGCGCTTCTGCAGCCCTCGTAAACCGTGACCTTCATGCAAAACAGTTGCCCACTGAATGTGTGTGTCTGGCTGTGGATAAGGTGGGTAAAACCTTCTGCAAGCCCTGTCAACGTTGACTGCGCGCAACCTGGTTGTTTTTTGTACAACCACATCGTTAATTTATCCACAGACTTGCCCGCAACCCCTCTGGGCGGCATGCTGCTGGGCTGTTCAAACCGTTACTGGCAGGCGCAGTTGCCTGGACCTCTTCAGTTCAACACCCTCAGGAGAATGAAATGACTTCCACTGTGTTCATTACTGGCGCTACTTCCGGTTTCGGTGAAGCCTGTGCCCGACGTTTCGCCGAAGCAGGCTGGTCGCTGGTGCTGACCGGCCGCCGTGAAGAGCGCCTCAACGCCCTGGCTGGCGAATTGTCGAAGCAGACCAAAGTCCACACGCTGGTACTGGATGTGCGCGACCGCGCGGCGATGGAAGCGGCGATCGAAGGGCTGCCGTCCGAGTTCGCGTCGATTCGCGGCCTGATCAACAACGCCGGTCTGGCGCTGGGTATTGATCCTGCGCCCAAGTGCAGCCTGGATGATTGGGACACCATGATCGACACCAACATCAAGGGTCTGGTCTACAGCACGCGTCTGCTGCTGTCGCGCCTGATTGCCCATGGTCGCGGGGCGAGCATCGTCAACGTCGGTTCGGTGGCGGGTAACTACCCGTATCCGGGTGGCAACGTATATGGCGGCACCAAGGCATTTGTCGGTCAGTTCTCGCTGAACCTGCGCAACGACCTGGTTGGCACGGGCGTACGGGTCACCAACCTTGAGCCGGGCCTGTGTGAAAGCGAGTTCTCGCTGGTGCGCTTCGGTGGTGATCAGAGCAAATACGACGCGACCTATGCGGGCGCCGAGCCAATCCAGCCGCAGGACATCGCGGAAACCATCTTCTGGATCATGAACACCCCGGCTCACGTCAACATCAACAGCCTGGAGCTGATGCCGGTCAGCCAGACCTGGGCAGGGCTGGCGATTGATCGTACGCGTGGTTGAATCAGCCTTAGGTGATTTCCTGTAGGAGCCAACTTGTTGGCGAGGCGGTGTGTCAGCCAGCACGCCTCGCGAACAAGTTCGCTCCTATAAGGGGCGCCGCTTAGCAGTCGAAATACCGCGCCAAGCCGATGTAACACGTCGCCAGGTGATAAGGCGTCGTGGAGGGCATGTCGCTGCGGCTGATCGTGCCGTTGCTGTCCAGGCACTCGTTCCAGCCGGTGTCATGCAGGAAGTTCGCTTGCAGGGCCAGCAGCTGACGGCCCAGCGCCGCTTCACTGCCAAGGCGCAGGGTCAGGGCTCGCAGGTATTCGGCCTGTGCCCAGATGCGTTGCGTGCCGTCCTTGATCCGGCCGTCCGCTTCGAGCATTGCCACCACCGCGCCGGTCTGTGGGTTGACACCCTGAGCTTCGGAGTGGGCAAAAGCCGTGGTCAGCGAGCGGTGCAACGGGCTGCCGCGCAAATGCGCTGACGATTCCAGCAAGAAGAACCACTCGAACTGGTGCCCCGGCTCATACCAGTTATCCACAGCCGTGAGCGGTTTCTCCAGCATCACCCCGTGTTCGACATCGACAAACCGCCGTTGCATGGCCGCCGTCAGTGCGTCCAGCGCAGCCAGGGTGGTGGCATCCTCGCGCACCTCGATCGTCGCCAGAAAGGCTTCGGCCAAGTGCATCAGCGGGTTTTGCAAAGGGCCGCTGTTCAGTGTGCTCCAGTCTTCGTTGAGCACTGCGTCATAGAGGCCGTCATCGTCGGCAAAACGCTCGGCGACCACATTCAACGCCGCATTGAGCACCGACTCCACCAACGGCTCGCGGACTCTGGCCCAGTAATGGGCGCAGGCAAAGATGATGAAGGCGTGGGTGTACAAATCCTTGCGACGGTCCAGCGGCGCGCCCTGGGGGTCGATGCTGTAGAACCAGCCGCCATGCTCGGCATCGTGGAAATGCCGTTGCAGGGAGCGAAACAACGCCGCAGCCCGTGACGCAGCTTCGGGCACCTGAGGATCATCGATCAGGCTGGAAAACAGGAACAATTGCCGTGCACAGGCCATGGCGCGATAGCGCGCCGGTGGCAGCGGTTGATGTTGAGCATCGACGGCTTCAAAGGGCAACGCCAACTGCGTATTCCAGCCAGGACCAAGCCAGACCGGCACGATGGTCTGAAGAAAGTGCGCCTGAACACGGGCGAAAACTGCGTTCAAGTCGGGCAGGGAGGAGGAGCTGGAAACATCAGGCATCGGCTGGCGTCACGGCAAGGGCGAATTGCGCGACATGGTAGCAGGAGCAAGGTATTGCAGGGAGGCAGGATTTCGCGGGATCTGTAGGAGCCAACTTGTTGGCGAGGCGGTGTGTCAGGCCCCTGTCTTTGTCAGGAAGCACGCCTCGCGAACAAGGTGGTGCGCCACCCCGGTCGCTCCTACAGGTGACGAGGTCAGGCTGTAAGCAGCCAGACACCCGCAGCAGCCGAGATCGCACCGGCAATCCGTACCAGCGGCGCAGCCGCGGCGGGCAGGAAGCGCACCACGGCGTAGCCAACGGCATGCAGCGCAGCGGTGGCGGCCACGAAGCCAACGGCATAAGCCACCGGGCTGGACATGTCTGGCAGTTCAAGACCATGGGCAACACCGTGGAACAGCGCAAACAACGCCGTTGCGCCGACTGCCATGAACAGCGGCGGACGCACTGCCAGCGCAACCGCAAGGCCCAGCGCCAATACCGAAGCCGCGATGCCGCTTTCCAGTGCTGGCAGTTCCAGCCCTTCAAAGCCCAGCAAACCGCCGATCAGCATGGTGCCCACGAAGGTGCACGGCAGCGCCCAGCGAGCGGCGCCTTTTTGCTGCGCAGCCCACAGACCCACAGCCAGCATGGCGAGCAGGTGATCCAGACCCCCAATCGGGTGGCTAATGCCCGCCATCAAACCGTTGTCGCCATGCCCGGGGTGAGCGAAGGCCAGCGCCGGGACCATGAGCAGCGCCAGCGCGCCGAAGGCTTTTGTGTAGTTCATGCAAAGCTTCCTTGAGAGAGTTGAAAATGCGGCCGTCCCCGAACAGGTGATGGGTGACTCAGGTCCTGTGGGCGCGAATTCATTCGCGTAGGGGCCGGGTCTGGCTCTTTATGAATCACGCCGCTTCGGTCAGCAGACCCTGGCGTTCGATAAAGGCAATGATCTGTTCAAGACCCTGGCCGGTTTTCTGGTTGCTGAAGACGAAAGGCTTTTCGCCGCGCATCTTCTTCGTGTCGCTGTCCATCATTTCCAGAGACGCGCCCACCAACGGGGCCAGGTCGATCTTGTTGATCACCAGCAGATCCGATTTGCAGATACCCGGGCCGCCCTTGCGCGGCAGCTTGTCGCCAGCGGACACATCGATCACGTAAATCGTCAGGTCGGATAACTCCGGGCTGAACGTCGCGGAAAGGTTATCGCCGCCCGATTCCACCAGTATCAGGTCCAGGCCGGGAAAGCGTCGGTTCAACTGATCAACCGCTTCCAGATTGATCGAAGCGTCTTCACGAATCGCGGTGTGCGGGCAGCCGCCGGTTTCCACACCGATGATCCGTTCCGGCGCCAGGGCTTCGTTGCGCACCAGAAAATCGGCATCTTCGCGGGTATAGATATCGTTGGTCACCACGGCCAGGTTGTAGCGCTCGCGCAAGGCCAGGCACAGGGCCAGCGTCAGAGCCGTTTTGCCTGACCCGACCGGGCCACCGATGCCGACACGCAGAGGTTGGCTGTTCATTGAGTTCTCCGTTGAGCTCTAGTGCATCTGTCTATGAGTAAAAGGTCAGGACCGAAACAGTCGGCTGTACTGGCGTTCATGAGCCATGCTCGCCAGCGCCAGACCAAACGGGGCGCTGCCAATCTGTTGCGGATCAAGTGATGTGGCGTGTTGCTGAGCCTGTTGCAGCAAAGGCAATAGCTCGCTGGTCAGGCGTTGCGCAGCCTGTTGGCCCAGCGGCAGGGTTTTCATCAGGACGGCCAATTGGTTTTCCAGCCAGCTCCATAACCAGGCGGCGAGTGCATCCTGAGGGCTGATCTGCCAGGCACGGGCGGCCAGCGCCCAACCGAGGGCCAGGTGTGGTTCTTCGACCTGGGCGAGAAAAGCGCGCGCGGGGCGATCCAGTTCCGGCAAGCCGTTGAGCAATTGCTGCAGCGAATAGCCCATCTGGCGGCTTTCCTGATGCAGCTCGCGGGTTTCCCGGCTGGCGCGATGTTCGTCGCTCAGCTGTAGCAACTGGCACCAGTTTTCTTCTGCGGCCGCGTTGCAGTGGGCGAGCAGCAGGGGAGCTTCGAAGCGCGCCAGGTTGAGCAGCAGTTGGTCGCTGATCCAGCGCGAGGCTGTCGGCGGGTCGACCACGATGGATTTTTCCACCGCCATTTCCAGGCCCTGGGAGTAGCTGTAGCCGCCAATCGGCAATTGCGGACTGGCCAGGCGCAGCAGCGCCCAGGCGCTATTCACAGGCGCACGCCAAACTGGTGCAGACGCGGCGGGTAGTTGAAATCTTCCTCGCCGGCGCGGGAGTGGTGATGGCCGCCGCCGTAGGCGCCATGTTCCGGGGAGAACGGCGCTTCAATGGATTCGCAGGTTGCGCCCAACTGGTCGAGCATGGCTTTGAGCACGTAGTCATCCAGCAGACGCAACCAGCCATCGCCCACTTGCAGGGCCACGTGGCGGTTGCCCAGGTGATACGCGGCGCGGGTCAGCTCGAAACTGCTGGTGCACGTCACATGCATCAATTGCTCTGGGCGCGCACAGACGCGCACGATGCGCCCGTCTTCGGCCTGCAGAAATTCGCCATCGCGCAGCGGTTGCTGGCCGCGCTCCAGAAACAGGCCCACGTCTTCACCTTCTGCGCTGTAACAGCGCAGACGGCTTTTGCTGCGCGCTTCGAAATTCAAATGCAGCTCGGCGGCCCATTCGGTTTGGGTGTCGATTCTCTTATGAATCACCAGCATCGGGAGGCTTCCAGCTAATTGCGATGCTTCAAAGCAGAGCAAGGGGCTTGCCAACAGTGCAGGTTGTAGGAAATGTCCGGTAGATAGGGTAGGAAAATTCTTCAGACCTACCGGTCGCGCTCTATCTTGGTGCTTTCAGGCGCTATTGCACCAAAATGTTTCCTAGGGCTGCTCGCTATTGCCTAGCCCACGCCAGTGCTTGGCGCCATTGAAGATAAAGCGCAGTTGATGGGTGATCTTGGCGTGGGGCGTCATGTGCGCTGGCAGGTTTTCACTGGGTGGGTCGATGAGTTCGGGGAGCATGGCGAAGACGCTTTTCACCACCAGATCGGCGAGGATCGACAGCGCTGCCGGGTCCAGATGCTGCCATTTGGGCATGGTGCCCAGATCGGTCGCCAGGTCGGCGCTGATCCCGTCGCGCAGGGCACACAACGCCTGGCGCACCGGGCGCGAGCCACCGTATTGCTCACGGGCCAGAAACAGAAACTGCGAGCGCTTGGCTGACACCACGTCGAGGAAGATCCGCACCGACGCCTCGATCAGGCCGCCCATTACGAACTCGTTGTGGCGCACCAGGCGCAGGGTTTCCCGGAAGGTCTGGCCGACCTCGCTGACCAGGGCCAGGCCCAGTTGATCCATGTCGTCGAAGTGCCGGTAAAACCCGGTGGGCACGATACCCGCCGTTTTCGCCACTTCCCGCAGGCTCAGGCTGCCGAAGCCGCGCCCGCTTTCCATAAGGGTGCGAGCTGCATCGAGCAACGCGTGGCGAGTCTGTTGTTTCTGTTCGGCGCGGGGCAGCATGGGAGCGGACAAATTCTGAGTGACAGCGCAGCACTCTAGCAAATCGGCGGTGGGTATGGGAGCGGCTACCACCACTCACCGGAGCGGATGCACTCCTGTAGGAGCCAACTTGTTGGCGAGCCTCCCGGTCAGGCACCCTGGCTGTGTCTGACCCACCGCCTCGCCAACAAGTTGGCTCCTACAGATATCGGTGTCCGGCTTGCTTGCCAGCCCTATGCTGTAATTTGCACACCCGATCAAACCCTCACGGCATTTGTCAGTCGAAGTGGAAAGTCGCAAGCAACACGGCCAGGGCCGGCCTGTTGTCATCTGGAGAGTTCTGCAATGACCCGTAGTCGTAAAGTGTTTGCCTGGACGGGCGCCATTGTGTTGTTGGTGCTGGCTGTATTGGTCATTGTGATCGCCACCTTTGACTGGAATCGGATCAAACCGACCCTCAACGAAAAGGTCAGCGAGGCGCTGCATCGCCCGTTCGCCATCAATGGCAACCTGGCGGTGATGTGGCAGCGTGAGCCAGAAGAAGGAGGCTGGCGCGCCTGGGTGCCGTGGCCGCGTTTCGTCGCCGAGGACTTGAGCCTGGGCAACCCGAAATGGTCCAAGACCCCTCAAATGGTCACCCTCAAGAAAGTGGAGTTTCGTCTCTCGCCCTTGCCGCTGATCGCCCAGCAGGTGGTCATCCCGCGCATCGACCTGACCGGCCCCGACGCAAAGCTTGAGCGTCTGGCCGATGGCCGCGCCAACTGGGTGTTCGACCTGCCCAAATCCGACCCCAATGCCGAGCCATCGAACTGGGTGCTGGATATTGGTGCAATCAAATTCGACAAAGGCCTGGTGAGCTTCAACGACCAGACCTTGAACACTCAGGTGGACGTGGTGATCGATCCGCTGGGCAAGCCGATCCCGTTCAGCGACATCGTCGGCAGCGGCGAAGCCAAGAAGGCTCAGGACAAAGGCATCGCGCCTCAGGATTATGCCTTCGGCCTGGCATTTAAAGGCCAGTACAAAGGCCAGAAGCTCAACGGCACCGGCAAGGTAGGTGGGCTGCTGGCGCTCAAGGATGCGGCGCAGCCGTTCCCGGTTCAGGTGGACGTGCAAGCGGGCGACACCCGCGCGGCAGTGGCCGGTACCGTGACGGACCCGCAGAACCTGGGCGCGCTGGATCTGCGCCTGAAACTCTCGGGCAGCAGCCTGGGCAATCTGTATCCGCTGACCGGGGTCAACTTGCCCGACTCGCCGGCCTATTCCACTGACGGTCGTTTGATCGCCAGGCTGCATGACGCGGGCGGGGCGAATTTTCGTTATGAAGGCTTCAACGGCAAGATCGGCAACAGCGATATCCATGGTGACCTGAGCTTCGTCGCCAGCCAGCCACGGGCCAAGATGACCGGCGCGCTGGTGTCCAATCAGTTGCTGTTCACCGACCTGGCGCCGCTGATCGGTGCTGACTCCAACGCCGCGCAGAAAAAACGTGGCGGCGACAGCAAACAACCCGCAGGCAAGGTCCTGCCAGTGGAGCAGTTCCAGACCGATCGCTGGCGCGCCATGGATGCGGATGTGGAGTTCACCGGCAAGCGCATCGTGCAAAGCCCGGATCTGCCGTTTTCCGATCTTTATACCCACGTGGTTCTGAACGATGGCCAGCTTAGCCTGCAACCCCTGCGCTTTGGCGTTGCGGGCGGCAAGCTGGACGCCGACATTCGTTTGGATGGGCGCAACCAGCCGCTGCAAGGCCGGGCGAAGATTTCCGCGCGTAACCTCAAGCTCAAGCAGCTGTTCCCGACCTTCGAACCCATGAAAACCAGCTTTGGTGAGCTCAATGGCGACGCCGACATCAGTGGCAAGGGCAACTCGATAGCCGCACTGCTGGGTACTGCCAATGGTGATCTGAAGATGTTGGTCAACGACGGCGCGATCAGCCGCGGGCTGATGGAAATCGCCGGGCTGAACGTGGGCAACTATGTGGTCGGCCGGTTGTTTGGCGACAAGGACGTGAAGATCAATTGCGCGGCGTCTGACCTGGGCATCAAGGACGGGCTGGCGACCACGCGCCTGTTTGTGTTCGATACCGAGAACGCGATGATCTTTGTCGACGGCACGGCCAACTTCAAGACCGAGCAGCTGAATTTGGACATCAAGCCTGAGTCCAAGGGTTTCCGCGTGTTTTCCCTGCGCTCGCCGCTCTACGTGCGCGGGCCGTTCGCCAAGCCTGACGCGGGCGTACACACCGGGCCGCTGCTATTGCGTGGTGCCGGGATGGTGCTACTCGGTGCCGTGGCTGGCCCTGCCGCCGGGCTGCTGGCCTTGGTGGCCCCAAGCGGAGGCGAGCCCAACCAGTGCGCGCCGCTCCTGGAGCAGATGCGTTCGGGCAAGGCGCCGAAGACGGTGCAGTAGTTCACCGATCTGTAGGAGCTGCCGCAGGCTGCGAATAGCGGGGTCAGAGAGACTTGTTCGCCGCCTGCGGCAGCTCCTACAGGTGATCACCAACACAAACAAACCAGGGCTCAGTCCTGGTTTTTTTAGTGCGCGCCGCTGCTGGAGCAGATGCGTTCGGGCAAGGCGCCGAAGACGGTGCAGTAGTTCACCGATCTGTAGGAGCTGCCGCAGGCTGCGAATAGCGGTGGGTCAGAGAGACTTGTTCGCAGCCTTCGGCAGCTCCTACAGGTGATCACCAACACAAAAAAAAAACAGGGCTCAGTCCTGGTTTTTTTAGTGCGCGCCGTTGCTGGAGCAGATGCGTTCGGGCAAGGCGCCGAAGACGGTGCAGTAGTTCACCGATCTGTAGGAGCTGCCGCAGGCTGCGAATAGCGGTGGGTCAGAGAGACTTGTTCGCAGTCTTCGGCAGCTCCTACAGGTGATCACCAACACAAAAAAACCAGGACTCAGTCCTGGTTTTTTTATGTCGCCCCCGCCTTACGTCAGGTCGTTCAGGATGTCCGCCATGTCATCGGCGTGTTCTTCTTCCTGGGCCAGGATGGTTTCGAAGATGCGACGGGTAGTCGGGTCGTCTTCACCGATGTACTGGATGATTTCCCGATAGCTGTCGATGGCGATACGTTCGGCGACCAAATCTTCGTAGACCATTTCCTTCAATGTATTGCCCGCGACGTACTGCGCGTGGGAATTCTTCGACAGCAGGTCCGGGTTGAACTCCGGCTCGCCGCCCAGCTGCACGATACGTTCAGCCAGTTGATCGGCATGTTCTGCTTCCTGCTGGGCGTGTTCCAGGAACTCCGCGGCCGCAACGCTCGCCTTCAGGCCGGTGGCCATGTAGTAGTGGCGTTTGTAGCGCAGCACGCAGATCAGCTCAGTGGCCAGCGATTCGTTGAGCAGACGCAGCACAGTCTCGCGGTCGGCGCTGTAGCCTTCGGTGACTGCACCGTTTTCCACGTTCATGCGAGCGCGCTGGCGCAGGGTGTTCACATCCGATAGTTGCTGTTCATGACTCATCATTTATCTCCAAAGCTAATCCGGTTTCCGTCTCGCTCTAAATGCGCTGGCCATTAAAGGTTCTGGCTGGCGCCCGGCAGGATCGGTCAGTAACTGTGAGTCCCCGGCGCTTCGAAAAGTTTTATTACATTTTGCCTTGGGCGCTCATAGCGAAATATTAAGAAACGACTGTCGCACGCTGCGGTCCCAGCCTTGAGACACAAAAATCTATGGAGATACACCATGCTCAAGTTTCTAGGCAGCACCATCGGAATCATCTTCTTGATCGGCCTGATCGTGGTCATCGCCTTGTTCAAGCTCGTGTTCTAAGGATCAGACGCGCCAGGCGCCCGATAAAAACGGCGCCCAATAAAAAGCCCGATGCATGCATCGGGCTTTTGCGTTTCAGCCAACCAATTACATGTTGCGTTCGTTGGTTTCGCGCTGCTCGCAGGTCATGAAGCCTTTGTTATCGACGCGGCCGTTGGCGTCGAAGCTCACGTGATACACCTGCTCATGACCGTCTTTGTTCATTACATAGTTGTTGCAAGTACCCGGATGCACTTTGCGCTGCACGCGGGTCGAAGGCGTGCCGCCGATGGTCAGCACTTGCTGCTGAGTCATGCCGTTCTCGACCTGCTTGACGATTGGCTCGTTGCGATAGGTCACGAAATCCACCGGGTTCTGCACGGTGGTGTTGGCGCAACCGCTGACCGCGGCGAGTACAAACAGTGCTGCAAGGCTCTTCTTGATCATGAAAGTCCACTCCAATGACAGAGCCATTGTTGGCCCGTTGCAGCTTGGAGCATTGGAGGTGCGCGAAGGTTCGATTATTTGATGGCCTTGGGGCATCACCGTGTGCCGCGTCGCCAATTGTCATGCTTGCGCGCCATGCTGGGCCTGCGTTTGAGTCAATTACCGCTATGGTTCAGTCATCCCATTCGCAGATCCCTCGAGGCTTGCGCCATGCCCCAGCAACAGTCGACGCGTTACCCCTTGGTGTTGGTCCCCGGTTTGCTGGGTTTTGTGCGGCTGGTGGTTTATCCGTACTGGTTCGGGATCGTGCAGGCGTTGCGGCGTGGCGGGGCGACGGTTATTCCGGTGATGGTTTCAGCGGTCAATTCCTCGGAGGTGCGCGGCGAGCAGTTGATCGAACGCATCCGGGAAATCCTGCACGAAACCGGGGCCGAGAAGGTCAACCTCATCGGCCACAGCCAGGGCGCGCTGACCATTCGTTATGTGGCGGCCAAACACCCGGAGATGGTCGCGTCGGTGACGTCGGTCGCGGGCCCAAATCACGGCTCCGAGCTGGCGGATTTCCTGGAAAAGAACTTCCCCATGCGCACCCTGCGAGGGCTGTTGCTCAACGGGCTGATCCGTCTGCTGGCGTGGCTCATGGCGCTGCTGGACACCGGCTATCGCGGCACCCGCCTGCCCACCGACGTTGACGCTTCGCACCATTCCCTGACCACTGAAGGCGTAGCGCTATTCAACAGCAAATACCCCCAGGGCCTGCCCGAAACCTGGGGCGGGCAGGGTGAGGAACTGGTCAACGGGGTGCGTTATTACTCCTGGTCCGGGACTTTGCAGCCGGGGCTCAGCGACAAGGGGCGGAACCGAATTGATGGCACCAACGTGACCTGTCGAATATTCGCTCGCACGTTCACAAAAGAGCGAGGTCAATGTGATGGCATGGTCGGCAGATTCAGTTCTCACCTGGGTACGGTCATCGGTGACAACTATCCACTCGATCATTTCGACATCGTCAACCAGTCTCTCGGGCTGGTCGGCAAAGGCGTCGACCCTGTGAAGTTGTTCGTTGAGCATGCCGCGCGCCTCAAAGCCGCCGGCCTTTAGTTGTTTGAGCCTTTGTTCGTAGTTTGCCGACCGGGTGGTCGGTATTGGAGTGATGCGATGAGCGATAAAGAGCACTACGAGATTGAATACACCCTGGCGGGTGAGCACCACGTCGATGTAATCGAGAACCTTGATGTGCCGATCATTGAGGTGGTGCAGGAGCTGGCACTCAAGCACCACGTCAGCCTGGATGACGATCAGAGCGGCGCAGCGGCTGGCGAGCCCGGCATGCCCCATGCGGCGGGCATCACTGATGTGTCGATTCACAGCGTCGAAGACCAGGATGCATCGGTTAACGACCCGGTGAACGAAAGCCTCTGGGAGACGCAGACCGCCGGCTGAACAGCGCCGTAGAAATCTTTGGCTACACTGCGTAACAGGTTGTGCCATCGGGCGCAGCCGCAGTTCGCGGCCCCTCGCCGCGATAAAGACTTGCCGGAGATAAAAACAATGAAAGTGCTGCGCGTCTCTTTATTGCTGGTCGGCCTGCTGTTGAGTGCCCAGGGTTTTGCTGCCACCGCGCAGCAGAACAAGATGACAACCTGTAACGCCGATGCTTCTGCCAAGTCACTCAAGGGCGATGAGCGCAAGGCCTTCATGAGCAACTGCCTCAAGGCCGCACCCGCGACTCAGCAGGAAAAAATGAAAACCTGTAATGCGACCGCCAGCACTCAGGCCCTGAAAGGGGACGCGCGCAAGGCGTTCATGAGCGATTGTCTCAAGAAGAAATAATTTTCCCGGGCTGTGTAAGCCTCTGAAAAACCTCAGGCAAGCGCCGTGAATCCTTGGATTCGGGCGCTTGTCTGACCGCGCCTGCATGCCGCGCAAAACCTTCTTCTACCTCGGGTCGTCTGATCACTGGTCGTAAGCTGCGAACGCTGGCAGACTGCCTGCCTCTTTGCGCCGTACGTCTTGAGGCTCTATGCCAACGTTTTCCTCGCGACAAGTGTTGATAGCCAGCTGGATTCTCGTATTTGGCGGCCTGCTGATGGTTTTGCCGTTCAAGCTCCTGCCGAGTCTGCTGGCCGGATTGCTGGTGTATGAACTGGTCAACATGCTCACCCCGCAGCTGCAAAGGCTGATTGCAGGGGAGCGCGCCCGCTGGTTGGCTGTTGCCCTGCTGGGTACGTTGGTGGTCAGCGTATTGGCCCTGATCTTCGCGGGCGCTTTCAGCTTTGTGCTGCATGAAGCGGAAAACCCCGGCGCCTCCCTCGATAAATTCATGATCCTGGTGGATCGCGCGCGGGGTCAGCTGCCGCCGTTCATCGACAGTTACCTGCCCGCCAGTGCTGCGGAATTCCGCGTCTCGTTGGGCGACTGGATACAAAAGCATGTGGGCGAACTGCAACTGATCGGCAAAGGCGCGGCGCACATGTTCGTGACCATGCTGATCGGCATGGTGCTGGGCGCAATCATCGCCCTGCAGCGGATCTCCGATGTGCACACCCGCAAGCCCCTGGCCGCTGCGTTGTTCACCCGGTTGAGCCTGTTGAGCAAGGCGTTTCGCAACATCGTCTTCGCCCAGATCAAAATCTCGCTGCTCAACACCGCCTTTACCTCGGTATTCCTGGTGATCGTGCTGCCGTTGTGTGGCATTCACCTGCCGCTGACCAAGACCCTGATCATCATGACCTTCCTGCTCGGCTTGCTGCCGGTGGTGGGTAACCTGATGTCGAACACGCTGATCTTCATCGTCGGCATGTCGATCTCGATCTGGGTGGCGCTGGCGGCGCTGGGCTACCTGATCGTGATCCACAAGGTCGAATACTTCCTCAACGCACGGATCGTCGGCGGGCAGATCAACGCCAAGTCCTGGGAATTGCTCATGGCGATGCTGATCTTCGAAGCAGCCTTCGGCCTGCCCGGCGTCGTGGCCGGGCCGATCTACTATGCGTATTTGAAGAGCGAGTTGCAGCGCGAAGGGTTGGTTTAGCGGTTATTAACCTGTAGGAGCCAACTTGTTGGCGAGGCGCTGTGTCTGATAAACATCACCGCCTGTCTCGCCAACAAGTTGGCTCCTACAGAAATCGTCGTGCCACTCAGCCATACCGTTTTTTGGCCTCAATCGCCAATCCACTGCCAATACTGCCGAAGATGTTGCCTTCCACATGCCGCGCATTGGGCAGCATGGCCGAGACGCTGTTGCGCAGGGCCGGGATGCCGCTTGAGCCGCCGGTGAAGAACACGGTGTTGACCTGATCAACCCGAGCACCGGCTCTGGTCAGCAACTCGGTCACGCTGTTACGCACGCGCTCCAGCTGCGAGTCGATGGCCGCTTCGAACATCACCCGGCTCAAATCCACACTGAGACCCGGCTCGATGCGATCCATCGGCAGGTGGCGGCTTTCGCTGTGGGTCAGTTCAATCTTGGTTTCTTCCACTTCCATGGCCAGCCAGTGCCCGGCGCGCTGTTCAATGAGTTTGAACAGGCGGTCGATGCCTTGGGTGTCCTCGATGTCGTAGCGCATGCTGCCCAGCGCCAACTGGGATTTTTGCGAATACACCGAGTTGATGGTGTGCCAGGTCGCCAGGTTCATGTGGTGGCTGGTGGGCATGTAGGCCTGGCTTTTCATGCGGCTGCCATAACCGAACAGCGGCATCACGCCCTGCAGGCTTAGCTGCTTGTCGAAGTCAGTCCCGCCGATATGCACGCCGCCGGTGGCCAGGATGTCTTCGTGACGGTCGTCATAGAAGCGACGGTCCGGCGACAGGCGCACCAGGGAGAAGTCCGACGTACCCCCGCCGATGTCGACGATCAGTACCAGCTCTTCACGGGTAATCGTGGACTCGTAGTCGAAGGCTGCGGCGATGGGCTCGTACTGGAACGAGACTTCCTTGAAGCCGATCTTGCGCGCGACTTCAGCCAGGGTGTCTTCGGCTTCCTGATCGGCGCCAATGTCGTCGTCGACAAAATGCACCGGGCGGCCGAGTACCACTTCTTCGAATTCACGACCGGCATTGGCCTCGGCGCGCTTTTTCAGCTCGCCGATGAACAGCGCCAGCAAGTCCTTGAAGGGCATGGCCGTGCCGAGCACGCTGGTGTCGTGTTTGATCAGCTTGGAACCCAGCAGGCTCTTGAGCGAGCGCATCAGGCGGCCTTCGTAGCCTTCCAGATACTCGTGCAAGGCCAGGCGGCCGTAGACCGGGCGACGCTCTTCCATATTGAAGAACACCACCGAAGGCAGGGTGATCTTGCCGTCCTCCAGCTCAATCAGCGATTCCATGCCGGGGCGCAGCCAGCCGACGGTGGAATTGGACGTGCCAAAATCGATACCACAGGCACGGGCCGGGGATTGGTCATTCATGTCTTTTACGTTCCAGTCAAAAAACGGCCGCGCAGTGTATGTCAGTGCAGGGCGGTTGCGTAGGTCAACCGTCACTTATAAACAGTTATCTGTATTTGCCCGTTCGACTTGAACTCATCGACCCGACCCCCAATCTTCAGGGAATTGTCAGCAAGCCGGGCCGTCGAACAGCTAAGGCATCAAGTGAGCGGGTCTGGCGGCCGATAGACCTCAACGTATTAGATCCAAAACCCTCAAATTGGAGGATGCTGTGCACCGGCTTAACGCAAGCACGGCATAACCGGGGACGAGTATTAGATGGACTTCAAAGATTATTACAAGATTCTTGCGGTGGAACCGACTGCGGATGACAAGGCGATCAAGACCGCCTATCGCAAGCTGGCGCGCAAGTATCACCCGGACGTCAGCAAAGAAGCGGGCGCCGAAGACAAATTCAAAGAGGCCAGCGAAGCTTACGAAGTGCTGAGCAGCCCTGAAAAACGCGCCGAATACGACGACATCCGCAAATACGGTCAGCAGGGCCGGCCGTTCCAGCCACCACCTGGCTGGCAGGGCCGTGGCGGCGCTGGCGGCTTTGGTGGCGGCGACACCGGCGACTTCTCGGATTTTTTCAGCTCGATCTTCGGTGGTCGGGCGCAGCAGGGCGGCCGTTCGCATAACCCGGGCCGTAGAGGGCAGGACGTGGAAATGGAATTGGCGATTTTCCTGGAGGAGACACTGTCGGCCGAGTCCAAGCAGGTCAGCTTCAAGGTGCCGCAACACAATGCCGCGGGTCAGCGCGTGGCGGATGTCACCAAGACTTTGAATGTCAAAATCCCTGCCGGTGTTGCCGATGGCGAGCGCATTCGTCTCAAAGGGCAGGGCGCGCCGGGTGTGGCGGGTGGTGAAAACGGTGATTTGTACCTGATCATTCGTTTCGCGCCGCATCCGAAGTTTGATGTTGAAGGCAATGACCTGATCATCACCGTGCCGTTGGCGCCGTGGGAAGTGGCATTGGGGACCAAGGTCGCGATCCCGACCCTGACCAGCAAGATCAACCTGACCATCCGCCCTGACAGCCAGAACGGCCAGCGCTTGCGCATCAAGGGCAATGGCCTGCTCAACAAGCAAGGGCAGCGTGGCGATCTGTTGGCGCAGATCAAAGTGGTTCTGCCGCCATCCAACGACGCTACAAAGGAGCTGTGGAAAGCTCTGGCTGACAAAGCCGCCTTTGACCCGAGGGCTCAATGGAGTAACTGATCATGACCACTGTGGTCGTAGAACTGGATATGAAGCAATTCTGTCAGGCGTCCGACATGCCGGCCGCCTACGTGATCGAAATCGTCGAACACGGCATTCTCGACCCTCAGGGGCACAAGCCTGAAGAGTGGTTGTTCGACGATCACGCCCTGATCACCGCCCGCCGCGCCGCACGGCTGCAACGGGAGCTGGCACTGGAATGGCAAGGCGTCGCCCTGGCGCTGGACCTGCTCGATGAGCTGGATCAGGTGCGTGCCGAGAACCGCATGCTCAGGCAGAGGTTGGGGCGGTTTTTGGTGGGTTGATGACATCGACGGGAATATCCTGTGTGGGAGCGAATTCATTCGCGAAGGCGCCGGTACATGCATCAGATACCTGGATGAAGGAACACCGCTTTCGCAAATGAATTCGCTCCCACAAGGGGGATGGCACCAGCCCGAGCAGCTCGGTTTGATCAAACACTCTTGGGCAAGACCTCCGCGCCATTTTCCCCCGTCCGAGGTCACAGTGATGCATCACGTCATCCAAGAACCCGGTAAATGCTTGTCAGTGGAGGCTCAGTCTCAAGGTCTACTCCGCTCGCGAGTATGTTTACCCGATTCTGGACGGTCATTAGCCAAACCTCTTGAAAACGTCCAAGTACTGCAGTGCCATTTGAACCGAACCCGGTATCCAGCGCTCCGTTTGGCTGTACTCTCGATATACAGGCTCGCAAGCCTTCACCATATCTGCGCCCACCAATGACGATCCGTTGACCATCGTCCAGGGTCGCCGTGTGGGCTACAAAGTAGCCCTCCGGTGTAAGGTCTACCAGTGTCGGCTCTCCGTTATTAAAACCCGGATCTCTGTCGCCAGTGGGTAATAGCTTTATCAGTACGGCGTGCTGTGAAATAGTTTCAGCTACAAAAAAGGCCGCAGTCAGGATGATTTTTCCGTCATCCATTGCTATTACCCCGCGATCTTGAACTGCGTATCCGTTGGGATTGTTAATATGCACAACACCGTTTTCACCAAAGCTTCTGTCGACATGACCTTCACTGTCATATCGGGCGATGAATAACGGATTTTCAGTTCGGTAGTGTGTACCGGTCACAACAATTCCCCCTCCGCGATCAGTATCAAAATGACCGCATTCTGACAACGTTGAGTAGTCGGGGTCTTTTATCAGAATGAACCCACCTTGGCCAAAGTCGGTGTCCAGAGAGCCGTCGGCGTTTATCCTTATTAAATAGGATGCGATATGGTAAGGGGATACAGGGTAGCTAACTGAGTCGCAAAGCAGTAACTTGTCACCGGCTTGTTTTATTGGTCGAAAAGCAGTAAGGCGTCCGGCTTCTCCGTGCGTCTCAATATTGAGTGAGGGCGCTCCTCGACTCTCTGTTTTCGACGGGCTGTTTAGATCATTCGCTAAAGCAGTCTTAGGAATTAATTGCTTGTAAGTGGCGAGCCCGTTAGTTCCAAATGTGGTATCGAGAACGCCATCAGCTGTAAAACACACCGCAGCAGGTACGTTGAAGGCTTGGGCACGAGTCGTGGTCAGTTGTCCCCACCCGATTATTTTTCCCGAAGTCATTGGGATAAAGGTGTGAATGCCACGAAGAGTATCAAATGTCGCGGGGTTGCCTTGTGGGAGCGTCAGGTATCCTGCACTGCCGAAACTTTCGTCAATTTCTCCGTTGGGCAATAGCCGTGTAATGTAAGGTTCTGGATCGGAGGTTCCCACATAAATTCTTTGATCTGTATCTGAAGTCAGATTGGACGCCATTCCCGTAATAAATGAGTCCTCGGCTCCGCTGGGTCCCTTCAATACAACGGCACCATTAATCCCAAAATCCGGATCAAGACTACCGGTTCGAAGACTTGATTCAGTTGCAGGGGGGCGTCTGGTTTTTTTCGTACTCATGGTATCGCTCCTTGGTGTGAGTAACCCTCACTCCCAAGGTAGCTGATCTTCGAACTGAGGACAGGCCCGCTCATGTATATGAAGTCCGTCTCTATGGTTCTTCTGCCGGGAATTATTTATAAAACAACCTGTTGGTAGTTGGGTATTATTGATGGGAATTATCTAAATGAAAAAACGATCTAATAATGAGTGTTGGTAGTGACTAGTGGCCAAACATAACCTGGTCCGTTTGGCCGGGAGGTCTGTGCTCAAGCAATGGTTGGGACGGTTTGTGGCGGGGTAATGGGCTGCCGGTTTCTGGAGTCTGTGGGAGCGAGGCTTGCCCGCGATAAGGTTTGGGTGATCTGCCTGCCAAATCCAGGTGTCCTTATCGCGGGCAAGCCCGGCGCCCACAGATATGTCGCACGACTATTCAACTCATGCCTATGTGTAAATCAGCCCAATACCCTGATCAAACTGCGTGACAGTTTTTTATGTGAATAGCCGAGTGAGATTATATTGACTCGGCTTTGAATAGTTGTAATGTCCGCTTCCTGGATGCCTTCAAGTTCTGCGGTGCCATTTGAGCCAAATCCTGCATCCATACTGCCGTTGGGCATTATTCTGGTCACGAAGCCTACATTATCGGGGGAGTTTCGTCCGCCAACAATGATCCGCTTGCCATCATCAACGTTCAGGGAAAATGCAAAAACGTAAGCCGGCGGTGTAAGGTCAATGATTACCGGAGCCCCATTGTTAAAGTCCGGGTCAGGGTTTCCATTGTTTAGTATCTTTATTACCGCCCCATCTTGACCAAGGCCCTGATCAATCTCCCCGCGCATAAATGAAACCAGAGCGATTACCTTGCCATCGTCTAATGCCATGACATCACGAGCCCAGCAGGCATGGCCATTCGGATTGGCGATATAGGCTACTCCATCAGTGCCAAAGTCTGGGTCACGGTGACCTTCGGAATCAAAGCGGACAACCATGCAGGGCTGCGGGGAGTGCATATGAGAGCCCAAAAAAACGATGCCTCCCCGGCGATCAATGCTGTAACTATTGTAATCCGGCATGGTCGCCACATTCGGATCTTTTATTACAATGGCACCGTCCTGGCCAAAAGCGGTGTCCAGCGATCCATCAGAGTTGATAATGATCAGGTAGCTCACGATATCAAGGGAGCCAAACCGCTTTGTTGACCCAACCAACAGCAGCTTTCCGTCGTCCAGTTCGATCCCTTTCGCACCTTGGGAGCTAGCGCGTTCTCCCGCCTTGTTCATGTTCGGGGCGGGTGGAAGTTCAAGTTTTTGTTCAGTTCGACTGGTTGCCGAGTTTATTGGCGTGCGGTCGATGAAAAGATCATAAATCCCGAGTCCATTCTCCCCAAATGAGGTGTCAATCATTCCCTCGCTGCTAATACAGAGCGCCGTGGGGACGAAATAAACTCCTGTTGTTTTTACTGTGCCAAGGATGCCCCAGACAATTATTCTTCCTGAGTTCAGGAAAATGAATGTATCCACAGTCCAGGTCCAGCTCGGAACTTGGGGATCAAGTGGGAGTTTCACATAACCTGCCTCGCCAAAGCGCTCGTCGATTTCTCCGTCTCCCAGGAGGCGCACGACATAACCATCGGTATCGGTTGTTCCGCATACATACAGGCGTTGATCTACCTGAGAGGCGGGATCAGTTGCAAGAGCGATCAACGAGAGTGTTTGGCTCTTATTCTGAGGATCCGGGATGGTACTCACCCCAGCATCGCCAAATGTGGGGTCGAGGTTGCCTGCATTTTTCCCAGAACGGGATTGATGTGACGTGGTGGTTTTCTTTGTATTCATGATGTCGCTCCTTGCGAATGGATGGGATATAACACTATCAATTTCAGGGGTTAATGCCATGCGCATGGATGAGCGGAAGGTTTTCAGGTGATCCTGTTTTTATTATTAATAACAGTGCTTTGACGTGTTTAAGAGTAATTCGGAATGTTCAATAGAGTAAATTATTCTAGGGAGGGGGCGTGAGAGCGGTGTACAGAAATTTTGATTATCAGACCGATTTCAGGTCGGGGTGATGCCAGGTCGCCGAGTCATTTCCCTGTGGGAGCGCCACCCCGGCAGTAACCACAGGTTTTGTGATTCTGGCTTTACACGCTCTTGGGCAACACCACTGTAAACGCTGTGCTGTCACCCACGTTCAGGGTTGCGGTGTGCTTTTTCAACCCAATAGCCGGAATACATAATCGCTTGCAACTCTGGAAACGTCGTCAGGCTTCATCAAAATGCCCATGGCCTTCACACCAGAGTGCACTTCTTCGCCTCGACACTCGTGAAACTCTTCAAGGATCATCGTTCCTTTTTCGCCGAAACTTCCATCCAGAATCCCATTGGGCATCAATCTGGATACGCAGGCGTTACTGGGGCCCACTGGGGCGTGGTCTTCCACCGATCTGCCGCCGACTATTATCCGCCTGCCGTCGTCGATAGCGATTCCAGAAGCTACAAAGATGGCGGGCGATAGATCTATAGTCGCTGGCTCCCCGTTATTAAAGCTCGGGTCAAGATACCCGGCAGGCATTAACTTTATGACTGCCGGGTGCTGATAGAGACTTTGCGCTGTAAAAAAGGCGGCGAGAGCAATGACCTTGCCATCTTCCGAGGTTTTCACTCCTCTCATATGAGTGCTAAAGCCAGAAGGGTTGACGATACGGACTATCCCTGTGCCGCCAAATCCTCGATCAAGAACTCCTCGAGCGTCATATCTGGCAACCAGACCTTCCTGTTCATTTCCCGTGCGTACAGTTCCTGCAACAACGATTCCTCCCTGGAAATCAATATCGTAGTCTCGGGCGTCGAGAAGTCGCGCGGGTGAAACGGTGCTGTCTTCTATCAGCACAAATCCACCTTTTCCAAAGCGGTTATCCAATGCGCCACTGGGCGTAATTTTCAGGGCAAAGGAAGCGACATGGTCATAAAATCCGTCCACGACAGCAGCAAGAAATAATAATTTATCATCGGCCCGCGTCGATGCAGTGGCAGGTGTCCAGCTACTGTGTTTTTGCTGTCTGTTCCGACTGGGCAGCGGCTCCTGTTTCAGCTCCGTTTCAGGCTTGAGATCTTCCGGTAATGGAGGGTTATAGATGGCAAGCCCCTGATCCCCAAAGGAGGTGTCGAGGGATCCATCGGGTGTGATGCAGACGGCAGCAGGCAGGTAAAAACCTTGTCCTCCCCATACCCTTCCGTGGCCGATCACGTTTCCCGATTCAAGGAATAAGAAGCCACTGATTGCAGCTACGGTGCCCAATGGTTCCAATAGTGGAATCTGGACGTAACCCGCATTACCAAACCCAGCATCCAGAGTGCCATTCCCCCGCATCCTTACGATATAGCTCTGATCCATATGGCGCCCGGTACACGCGACATAAATGTACTGTTCACCGGAGTCGCTGGGGACTGGCGCTACAGCATCTATATAAAGACGGGAGGGCGGCCGGGGCGGCTCCATAATGTCAACAGTGCCGCCGCTGCCAAAGGAGGGATCGAGATCTCCGGCTTTTCTTTGATTAGCCGGGGATGAAGTGGGTGTGCTCATGATTACGTTCCTTGTGAAGGTTGTCCGCAATCTCGAGTCTAGTCTCTGGTTATTTGAGGTTGTTTGCTTGTTTTTGCAGGCATCATTAACTGGTTGTTATGTTTTTCTGGGGAAAACAAATACTTGAGTGTGCTTATCGCTGATGGCTGTTACGTCTATTTCAATATTATCTAGTCATCAACCGGTGCGGTAATAATTGGCTCATAAGTTGCCGCACCTGTGTCGGTGTAAATCGAACTTGATACCGCAACGGTACCGTCAAACACTCTTGGGTAACACCACCGTAAACGTCGTGCCGTCACCCACATTCGAGGTGACGGTGATGCTGCCGCCGTGGGCGTTGACCACTTCCTTGACGATGAACAATCCCAGGCCAAGGCTGGTGGACGGGCCGTGAGGAACGGTGCCTTCACTGCTGCTGCGCACCAAGGGATCAAAGATGCTGCCGATAGCATCTTCTGAAATCGGGTCGCCCAGGTTATGCACGATCAACTGCACATGATCCTGTTCGCCACTGACCTTGATGAAGATTTCCTGCCCTGCGACGCCGTGTTGCAGGGCGTTGCCGATCAGGTTCTGCAACAGCTGATCGATCCGACCACGGTCCCAGAAACCAACGGTGTCCCCTTCGATCTCCACCCGAGGGTCTGACTCGGGCTGCCCGGCGCAGGCTTCGGCGACGGCTTCCTTGCAGGCGATCGACAGGTCCATGCGCTTGCGGTCCACCGGCAGGCTTGCGCCCAGTCGGCTGCGCACAAATTCCAGCAGATCGCTGACCATCGCGCCCATGTGCCGGGTGCTGCTCTTGATCCGCGACACATAGCCCTGGGATTTGGCATCCAGTTCGGTTTTGCGCGCCAGTAAATCAGCCGACATGCTCACGGCCTGCAACGGCGCGCGCAGGTCATGGCCGAGGATCGCCAGAAATATATCCCGCGACCGTTCGACCTGTTCGGCATAGGCGGCAGTGGACTCGGCCAGTGCTTCGTCGATGGCCTCGTTAAAGCGGATCATGTCGGTGAAGTAGGCCAGGTCAGGCGTCTTCAGGCTCTCGACCCACAGGCGGATGACACTGGCGCGCAGGTGGCGGAACTCGGACGTCATCTGCACGAGGTCGAAACCCACCGTGTGGCGCAGCTCGCCGTGGTTTGCTGCCGCCACGTCGAGGCTCGGGGTTTTCTGCAGGTCTGCGCCTTGAGACTTGGCCTTCTGCTCGCTTTTGGTCTGTGCGGTGTTCATGTCCCGTGCAGCGGCCAGCAGAATCTCTCGGGAGTGGTCGCGCAGTTCGACGCTGTTCATGGAGTCAGCGGCGGGTTTGATGGTTTTGGCGAAGCCTTCCCACTCGTCGACGATGCGATCCACATGAGCAACGATGAAGTCCGAGAGACGCATGACCGGTTACCTTGCTGCGGGAGCTTTGACTGAGATGGCGCATCTTACAGCCTTTGTCTTGAAGGTATCGAGGCTGTGATCAACGGGCACTGTCATTTCTGTCAGTAGACGCTGAAAACGCCGGGGCGTAGCGTGGTGGGCGGGGTACTGGCCATGGAGAAAGATCATGTCAAAAGCGGAATTTGAAACATTCGTTGAAAGCCAGATCAATCTCGCGTCGCAGAGCATTGTCGGCAAGAAGAGCGCCCGACTTGATGATGTAGCGTTTGGCAAGCTGGGTTTCTACCTCGCTATGCGTCGGGCAATGAACGGCACCGCCAGCCCGCAAGACCTGGGGCTGCTCGATGCCATAGATGACTCTCTGCAGGCGCTGCGTTTGCTGGACGGCGATGAGACTTTTCTCGGCATGATCAAACGCTAGGGATATATCCAGCTCGCCAAGGGGTCGGCAGGGGCGATGCCCGTGGGAGCGAATTCATTCGCGAAGAGGCCATGAGATCCGACGCATAGGTGTCGTCTGTACTGCCGCTTTCGCGAATGAATTGGCTCCCACGAGTTTCAGTTGAACCCAAGTCAGAACAGAAAGTACCGCTGCGCCATGGGCAGTACATCCGCCGGTTCACACCACAGCAACACGCCATCGGCCTTGACCTGATAGGTCTGTGGGTCAACGTCAATGTTGGGCAGATAGTCGTTGTGGATCAGGTCTTTTTTCTGCACGCTGCGGCAACCCTTGACCACGCTGATGGTTTTCTTCAGGCCCAGGGTTTCCGGCACGCCCGCATCGAAAGCAGCCTGGCTGATGAACGTCAGGCTGGTGGCGTGCAGCGAGCTGCCGTAGCTGGCGAACATCGGGCGATAGTGTACGGGCTGCGGCGTCGGGATCGAGGCGTTGGCGTCGCCCATCAGGCTGGCCGCGATGGCGCCGCCTTTGAGAATCAGGGTTGGCTTGACGCCGAAGAACGCCGGACGCCAAAGCACCAGATCCGCCCATTTGCCGACTTCCACCGAGCCCACTTCATGGCTGATGCCGTGGGTGATGGCCGGGTTGATGGTGTATTTGGCGATGTAACGTTTGGCGCGGAAGTTATCGTTGCCGGGGCCATCTTCAGGCAGCGGGCCGCGTTGTTTCTTCATTTTGTCGGCGGTTTGCCAGGTGCGCATGATCACTTCGCCCACCCGGCCCATGGCTTGGCTGTCGGAGCTGAGCATCGAGAACGCGCCCAGATCGTGAAGGATGTCTTCAGCGGCGATGGTTTCCCGGCGGATGCGGCTTTCCGCAAAGGCGACGTCTTCGGCGATGCTCGGGTCCAGGTGATGGCAGACCATCAGCATGTCCAGGTGCTCGTCGATGGTGTTGCGGGTGAACGGTCGGGTCGGGTTGGTGGAGCTTGGCAATACGTTCGGGAAGCCGCAGGCCTTGATGATGTCCGGCGCATGACCGCCGCCTGCGCCTTCGGTGTGGTAGGTGTGGATGGTGCGGTTCTTGAACGCGGCCAGGGTGGTTTCGACGAACCCGGATTCGTTCAGGGTGTCGGTGTGAATCGCCACTTGCACGTCGTATTCGTCTGCCACGCTCAGGCAGTTGTCGATGGCAGCGGGCGTTGTGCCCCAGTCTTCGTGAAGCTTAAGGCCGATGGCGCCCGCCTTGACCTGCTCGATCAGCGGGCCGGGCAGGCTGACGTTGCCCTTGCCGGTGAAACCGATGTTCATCGGGAACGAATCAGCCGCCTGGAGCATGCGTGCCATGTGCCACGGGCCGGGGGTGACCGTGGTGGCGTTGGTACCGGTCGCCGGGCCTGTGCCGCCGCCAATCATGGTGGTGACGCCACTCATCAGCGCTTCTTCGATCTGCTGCGGGCAGATGAAGTGGATGTGGGTGTCGACGCCGCCTGCGGTGAGGATCATGCCTTCACCCGCGATGATTTCCGTTGCCGCGCCAATGGCGATGGTCACGTCCGGCTGGATGTCCGGGTTGCCGGCTTTGCCGATGGCGGCGATACGACCGTTCTTGATGCCAACGTCGGCTTTGACGATGCCCCAGTGGTCCATGATCAAAGCGTTGGTGATCAGCGTGTCCACCACTTCGGCAGCCAGCAATTGGCCTTGGCCCATGCCGTCGCGAATGACCTTGCCGCCACCGAATTTCACTTCTTCGCCGTAGGTGGTGAAGTCCTTCTCGACCTCGATCCACAACTCGGTATCGGCCAAGCGCACACGGTCGCCCACGGTGGGGCCGAACATGTCGGCGTAGGCTTGTCGGCTTATCTTCATGGCGATTCCTCAAATCTTCTGTGTCTGTTCTGGCCTCTTCGCGAGCAAGCTCGCTCCCACAGGATTTCCACGATCCGTGGGAGCGAGCTTGCTCGCGAAGGGGGCGACTCGATGCAGCAGGATTACCGGATCAATCCAGATCCCCCATCACCCGTCCCGCAAACCCAAACACCCGCCTCAACCCAGCCAGATCCACCAACTCCACATCCCGCGACTGCCCCGGCTCGAAGCGCACGGCGGTGCCCGCTGGAATGTTCAGGCGCATGCCGCGGCTGGCGGCGCGGTCGAAGGTGAGGGCGTCGTTGGTTTCGAAAAAGTGAAAATGCGAGCCGACCTGAATGGGGCGGTCGCCGCTATTGGCGACGTTCAGGCTGAGGGTGCGGCGGCCGGCGTTGAGTTCGATTTCGCCGGGTTGGATCTGATATTCGCCAGGAATCATGCGGGTTGTCCCAGAGTCTTGAAATAGATAGCGGTCGGCGAGTAGCGGCCGTCCGGGCTTTGGCAATAATTGGGCAGCTCGCCGACACGGCTGTAACCCAGCGCGCTGTAAAAAGCTTCGGCGCCGGAGCCCGCTTCGGTGTCCAGGTACAGCAGGCCGCGCTTGAGTTGGCGGGCCGCTTGTTCCAGCGCCTGCATCAGTTGCTGGCCCAGACCGCGTCGCCGCGCTTCGCTGTGGACCAGCAGTTTTTGCACTTCGGCACGGTTCAGGCCATTGGCTTTCTGGCACAGGGCGAGCTGGGTGCTGGCCAGGACTTTTTCATCCTGCACCACCACCCACAACAGCAAGCTGCCATTAGCGACGTCTTCCTTGAGGCCGTCACACCAGGCATTTGCCTGATCAGCGTCCAGGTCGGCCATGAAACCCACCGATGCGCCGCCTTGTACGGCGTCGAGCAATAACAGCGCCAGCCCCTGTCGGTAGTGGGCAAAGCTTTCGATGGTCACACGACGTAGTTGGGCAGGATTCATGGGCGCCTCTCGGTGGATGCTCTCGATTATCGGGCCGGTGCTTGCGACGCTGGAGCGGTTGCGCCAGGGGACAGATCCAGTTGCATGAAGGTCAGGTCCAGCCAGCGTCCGAATTTGGTGCCCACTTGGGGCATCGCACCGGTGGTGGTGAAGCCTAGTCGCTCATGCAAACCGATGGAGGCTGCGTTGCCGCTTTCGATCGCCGCCACCATCATGTGTTTGTCGCACAGCCTGGCGCGGTCGATCAGCGCTTGCATCAGCTTGGGGCCCAGGCCTTTGCCGCGCTGGTCGGCGCGCACGTAAACCGAGTGCTCCACGGTGTGGCGGAAACCTTCGAAGGGACGCCAGTCGCCGAATGACGAGTAGCCCACCACTTCTGCCTCATCATTGGTCGCCACCAGAATCGGATAGCCCTGGTTCTGACGCGCATCGAACCAGGCCTGACGGTTGGCCAGGTCCACAGGCTGCTCGTTCCAGATCGCCGTGGTGTTGAGCACGGCGTCGTTGTAGATCGCCAGGATGCCGGGCAGGTCGGCGGGCAGTGCGTCGCGGATGGTATGACTCATGATCGTTTCCACAGTCTTGTCATGGATGTTTCAGGCGATGGGCTGATGCACCGTCACCAGTTTGGTGCCGTCCGGGAAGGTCGCCTCGACCTGAATCTCCGGGATCATTTCCGGGATGCCTTCCATCACTTGTTCACGGGTCAGCAGGGTGGTGCCGTAGTGCATCAGGTCGGCCACGGTCTGGCCATCGCGGGCGCCTTCGAGCAGCGCTGCCGAGATAAATGCCATGGCTTCTGGGTAGTTGAGCTTCACGCCACGGGCCAGCCGCCTTTCGGCCACCAGACCGGCAGTGAAAATCAGCATCTTGTCTTTTTCGCGTGGGGTCAGGTCCATTGTTCAATCCATAAAAGCGATGAGTTACCTGTAGGAGCCAACTTGTTGGCGAGGCATATTCAGACGCGCATCAGTTGTTGGTTATGGCGCCTCGCGAACAAGTTCGCTCCTACAAAAATTTGGCTGTCAGGTACTCCAGATCCTCGGTGCCACGGCCTCGCGGCCTAACACGGCCGGGCGCAGCAGTTTCCATAATTCGATCATCCAGGCCCGGGCATGCAGGGCCTCGTCGGCCAGGCAGCGGGCCACCAGCAAGCCGGGTAACTGAGTCAGGTCGCCCTGTACGGCGCTGGGCAGCGCGCGACAGGCCTCGAGCAATTCGCTGTCCACATCGCCCGTCACCAGCAGCGTGCCAAATACCGTTTTACCATTCAGCCCGATGGGCGAGTGCAGCAAGCCGTCGCCGCCGGTGATGCGTTGCCGTTCGTGCCACAGCAACTTGCCATCCCGTCGAATCTCCAGCTGCGCCTGAAAGTGCCCGCTCTCGAACCGCTCGCCGCTCGCCGGTCTGCCCAGCGCCACGACGTCCCAGTAAAAAAGCCTGGCATCGCCTTGCAGCTCGATGCGGGTGGTCAGCTCTGCCTGAGCGGCGCTGAACACGATGGTTTCCTGTGGCAACCATTCCAGAGTCGCGCCGGCTGCAACCTGCAGATCGAGCTGTTGATAAGCCGCACCGGCCGCGCGATACCACTTGGCCGCGCCGGGGCTGGTCAGTTGCGCCCAGGCATCCGGGCCCACGCGGGCGCTGATGTCCAGCCGGTCGCCACCGGCAATGCCGCCGGGCGGATGAACAATGATGTGCTGGCAGACTTGCGGGCCTTCGGCATACAGATGCTTTTGCACCCGCAGCGGGCCTTTGTGCCTGCGCTGGGTCGGCCGCGTGCTGTCACCAAAACGCCCATAGCCCAGCTCCAGCTCGGCATGCCAGCTGGGGGTGAACAGCGCGGTGTGGGCAGGCAGATTCATTGCGTGGCGATCCTGGTTCGTGGGCTAAGCACCTTAACGGAATACATGTCAGATGGTCACCAGACCACGCACACCTTCGGCTTCCATATTTTCGCCACGGCCCTGCTGCACGATCTCGCCTCGGGACATCACCAGGTACTGATCGGCCAGCTCGGCGGCGAAATCGTAGAACTGTTCAACCAGCAGAATCGCCATGTCGCCGCGTTCCGCGAGCTTCTTGATCACAGCGCCGATTTCCTTGATCACCGAGGGCTGAATGCCTTCGGTGGGCTCGTCGAGAATCAACAAACGCGGGCGGCTGGCAAGGGCGCGACCAATCGCCAGTTGCTGTTGCTGACCGCCGGACAAGTCACCGCCGCGACGATGCTTCATTTGCAGCAATACCGGGAACAGTTCGTAGATGAACGCAGGCACTTCTTTGGCTTCCGAGCCTGGGAAGCGGGAAAGCCCCATGAGCAGATTCTCTTCCACCGTCAGCCGCCCGAAAATCTCCCGACCCTGAGGCACGTAAGCAATTCCCGAATGCACCCGTTGATGGGGTTTGAAGCCGGTAATGGTCTTGCCTTCCCACTGCACCGCGCCTTCTTTGGCAGGCAGCAGGCCCATGAGGACCTTGAGCAAGGTGGTCTTGCCCACGCCGTTACGGCCCAACAGGCACGTCACTTCACCGACCTTCACCTCAAAGGAAAGACCGCGCAGGATGTGGCTGCCGCCATAATACTGATGAAGCTTTTCTACCTGGAGCATGTTTGTTTCCTGTGCGAGTGCATAACTCCTGTAGGAGCCAACTTGTTGGCGAAGCGTCAGATCAGGCAACTACTGTGGATCTGAAACTGCCTCGCCAACAAGTTGGCTCCTACAGGGGATCGCCTTATCTTCCGAGGTAAACCTCGATCACTCTTTCATCCGCCTGCACATCCGCCAGCGAGCCTTCGGCCAATACGCTGCCCTGATGCAGGACGGTGACGTGGTCGGCAATCGAGCCGACGAAGCCCATGTCGTGTTCCACCACCATCAGGGAATGCTTGACCGCCAGGCTCTTGAACAGCTCGGCGGTGAATTCGGTTTCGGCGTCGGTCATGCCCGCCACCGGTTCGTCCAGCAGCAGTAATTGCGGGTCCTGGACCAGCAACATGCCGATTTCCAGAAACTGCTTCTGTCCGTGAGATAGCAAACCAGCGGGGCGTTGCATGGACGAGGTCAGGCGAATGGTTTCCAGCACTTCGTTGATGCGGTCCCGTTGTTCGCCGCTGAGCTTTGCCCGCAGGCTGGCCCACACCGATTTGTCAGTTTTCTGCGCCAGTTCCAGGTTCTCGAACACGCTCAGCGCTTCGAACACTGTGGGCTTTTGAAACTTGCGGCCGATGCCCGCCTGAGCGATTTCGACTTCGCTCATCTGGGTCAGGTCCAGGGTTTCGCCGAACCAGGCTTTGCCGTGGCTGGGGCGAGTCTTGCCGGTGATCACGTCCATCAGCGTGGTCTTGCCTGCGCCGTTGGGGCCGATGATGCAACGCAGCTCGCCGACGCTGATGTACAGGTTCAGATCGTTGAGGGCCTTGAAGCCGTCGAAGCTGACGCTGATGTCTTCCAGGGTCAGGATCGTGCCGTGGCGGGTGTTCAGGCCTTTGCCGACGCTCTGGCCCAAGCCGATGGCATCGCGACTGGTGCCCGCATCAGCGTTGGGGTCGAGGATCGGTTCGAGCATGAATGCCGGTGTTGGAGTGGTTTTCATTGTTCGCTCCTCTTCTTGAGCAAACCGATCACGCCCTTGGGCAGGTACAGCGTGACGATGATGAACAGTGCGCCGAGGAAGAACAGCCAGTATTCCGGGAAAGCCACGGTGAACCAGCTCTTCATGCCGTTGACCACGCCTGCGCCCAGCAACGGGCCAATCAGCGTGCCGCGCCCGCCCAGGGCGACCCAGACGGCGGCTTCGATGGAATTGGTCGGCGACATTTCGCTGGGGTTGATGATGCCCACTTGCGGCACATACAGGGCGCCCGCCAAACCGCACAAGACGGCGCTCAGTACCCAGACAAACAACTTGAAACCCCGTGGATCGTAGCCGCAGAACATCAGACGGTTTTCCGCATCCCGTAGCGCGGTCAGTACCCGGCCGAACTTGCTCTGCGCGAGGCGCCAGCCGATGTACAGGCTGGCGACCAGTAGAATAACCGTGGCCAGAAACAGCGTGGCCCGGGTGCCCTGCGAGCTGATGCTGAAACCCAGAATGCTGCGGAAGTTGGTGAAGCCGTTGTTGCCGCCAAAGCCTGTTTCGTTACGGAAGAACAGCAGCATGCCGGCGAAGGTCAGGGCCTGGGTCATGATCGAGAAGTACACGCCCTTGATCCGCGAGCGGAAGGCGAAGAAGCCGAACACCAGCGCCAGCAAACCTGGGGCGAGTACTACCAGACACATGGCCCACAGGAAGTTGTCGGTGCCCGCCCAGTACCACGGCATTTCGGTCCACGACAGGAAGGTCATGAACGCGGGTAAGCCATCGCCCGCGGCCTGACGCATCAGGTACATGCCCATGGCATAGCCGCCCAGTGCGAAGAACAAGCCATGGCCCAGTGACAACAGGCCGGCGTAACCCCAGACCAGATCCAGCGCCAGGGCAACGATGGCGTAGCAGAGAATCTTGCCCACCAGCGTGAGCGTATAGGCCGATACCTGGAAGCTGTTGTCGGCGGGCAGCAGGGACAGCAGCGGCATGGCCAGCAGGATCGCGAGCACGATAATGCCCACGGCCGCCGTGCCTTTGGGGCCGACTTTTTGTGCAGCAGTGACCATCAAGGGTTGGTTCATCAGTCGATCACCCGTCCTTTCAATGCGAAGAGGCCTTGCGGACGTTTCTGGATAAACAGAATGATCAGCGCCAGGATCAGGATCTTGCCCAGCACGGCGCCGATCTGCGGCTCGAGAATCTTGTTGGCGATACCCAGCCCGAAGGCCGCCATGACGCTACCGGCCAGTTGCCCGACACCGCCGAGCACCACCACCAGGAACGAATCGATGATGTAGCTCTGGCCGAGGTCCGGGCCGACGTTGCCGATCTGGCTCAGGGCGACGCCGCCAAGCCCCGCGATGCCGGAGCCGAGCCCGAAGGCCATCATGTCGATGCGGCCTGTGGGCACGCCGCAGCAGGCGGCCATGTTGCGGTTCTGGGTTACGGCGCGCACGTTCAGACCGAGGCGCGTCTTGTTCAGCAGCAACCAGGTCAACACCACCACGAACAACGCGAACGCGATGATTACTATGCGGTTATACGGCAGCACCAGATTGGGCAGCACCTGGAACCCGCCAGACAGCCATTCCGGGTTGGCGACTTCAACGTTCTGCGCACCAAAGGCCAGGCGCACTGCCTGGATCAGCATCAGGCTGATGCCCCAGGTGGCGAGCAGGGTTTCCAGGGGTCGGCCGTACAAATGGCGAATTACCGTGCGCTCCAGCGCCATGCCGATGGCCGCCGTGACGAAAAACGCCACCGGCAGGGCAATCAGTGGGTAGTACTCGATGGCGCCCGGCGCGTAACGCTGGAACATCAACTGCACCACATAGGTGGAATACGCGCCCAGCATCAGCATTTCGCCATGGGCCATGTTGATCACGCCCAGCAGGCCGAAGGTGATCGCCAGACCGAGGGCCGCCAGCAACAGGATCGAACCCAGGGACATGCCGCTGAAGGCCTGACCGAGGATCTCGCCGATCATCAGCTTGCGTTTGACCTGCGCCAGGCTGGTTTCGGCGGCCAGTCGCACGCTGGCGTCAGCTTCCACGCTTGGCGAAAGCAGGGTTTCGAGGCGGGTGCGGGCCAGTGGGTCGCCGGTTTCACCCAGCAGCCGCACGGCCGCAAGACGGACCGTCGGGCTGGAATCCACCAGTTGCAGGTTGGCCAGCGCCAGGCTCAGGGCGTCATGCACGGCGTCGTCTTTTTCATCGGCGACTTGGGTGACGAGCAGCGGCAGTTGTGCAGGGCGGGCGGATTTTTGCAATTGCAGGGCGGCGGCCAGACGCAGTTTTGGGTCGGCGGCCAATAGCTGATGGCTGGCCAGAGCAGTATCGACCAGGCCACGCAGGCGGTTATTCAGGCGCAGTTTGCGCGGTTCATCAGCGGCTGACGCATCGGCGGCGGGGGTGTCGACAGCCACGTATTGGTCGCCGGTTTCGATATACGCACGCTTGCCGCTGTCGGCCGCGACTCGGCCTTCTTGCAGGGCAATGATCAGCGCGGTACGCGAGGCGACAGGTTTGGCTGCCCAGGTTTCGAGCAATTCGGCTTGTTGCGCGGAGCTGGCCGCCACGAAATCACCAGCATCGCTGGCCTGCGCCGCAACGGGCAGCAGTAGGGCGAGGGTGAAGATGAAGCGGTACAGAATGTTGGGCATGGCGGGTGTCCTGAAAGGGATCCAGATCGGGTGGATCTGGCGATCCCTGTAGGAGCTGCCGAAGGCTGCGATTGCGGTGTATCAGGGGAACCCTATCGCAGCCTTCGGCAGCTCCTACAGAAGATGCGTTCGACCGCCCATGTGAGGCGGTCAAACATCCAGCTACTTAATTACTCTTCACCGCATGATCCGGCTTCTTGTCGTTACCCGGAATGTACGGGCTCCACGGCTGGGCGCGGATCGGCTCTTTGGTCTGCCAGACGACGTTGAACTGACCGTTGTCTTCAACTTCACCGATCATCACTGGCTTGTGCAGGTGATGGTTGGTTTTATCCATGGTCAGGGTGAAGCCCGATGGCGCGGCGAAGGTCTGGCCTGCCATGGCTTCGCGGACTTTATCCACGTCGGTGGACTTGGCTTTCTCGACCGCCTGCGCCCACATGTGGATACCCACGTAGGTGGCTTCCATCGGGTCGTTTGTCACGGCTTTGTCTGCGCCCGGCAGGTTTTTCTTCTTGGCGTAGGCTTTCCAGTCCGCCACGAACTTGGTGTTGACCGGGTTTTCCACGGACTGGAAGTAGTTCCAGGCCGCCAGGTGGCCGACCAGCGGTTTGGTGTCGATGCCGCGCAGTTCTTCTTCGCCCACCGAGAACGCCACAACCGGTACGTCGGTGGCTTTCAGGCCCTGGTTGGCCAGCTCTTTATAGAACGGCACGTTGGAGTCGCCGTTGACGGTGGAGATCACAGCTGTCTTGCCGCCCGCCGAGAACTTCTTGATGTTGGCGACGATGGTTTGATAATCCGAGTGGCCGAACGGGGTGTAGACCTCTTCGATGTCCTTGTCCGCTACACCTTTGGAGTGCAGGAACGAGCGCAGAATCTTGTTGGTGGTGCGCGGGTAGACGTAGTCGGTGCCCAGCAGGAAGTAGCGCTTGGCGGCGCCGCCGTCTTCGCTCATCAGGTACTCGACCGCAGGAATCGCCTGCTGGTTAGGCGCTGCGCCGGTGTAGAAGACGTTTGGCGACATTTCTTCGCCTTCGTACTGAACCGGGTAGAACAGCAGGCCATTGAGTTCTTCGAACACCGGCAGGACCGATTTGCGCGACACCGAGGTCCAGCAGCCGAAGACCACGGCAACCTTGTCCTGGGTCAGCAGCTGACGGCCTTTTTCTGCGAACAGCGGCCAGTTCGAAGCCGGGTCGACGACCACTGCTTCAAGCATCTTGCCGTTGACGCCACCCTTGGCGTTGATTTCGTCGATGGTCATCAACGCCATGTCTTTGAGCGATGTTTCCGAAATCGCCATGGTCCCGGACAACGAGTGCAGGATGCCGACCTTGATGGTCTCGGCTGCCTGGACGGTCCATGTCAGACCCATGGCGGCAATGGAGGCGGACAGGGTGAAGGCTTTGATCAGACTGCGACGCTTCATGGGGCTAGCTCCGTTATTGGATTTCGATGGGCACGCGATGACGCCTGGCTCCAAGCTGATCTGCAAAGGCTGGGCCAAGGCGTGAAATAGCGGGCTGGCGCGGGAAGCTGTCGGGTTGGACAGGAAATTTCGCACCGGATTGGGACTTGTTCGGTGGGGTGGTGCGTTGGGGTGCGCTGGTTTGGTGCTATGGGCTCGCTGACCTGTAGGAGCCAACTTGTTGGCGAGGCGGCGTGTCAGGCCCCTATGTTTTTCAGGAAGGACGCCTCGCGAACAAGTTCGCTCCTACAGGTGTCGTATCCACCTTGCTAACGCTTGCGCATCAGCCCAATAAAGAACAACCCGCCAATCGCCGCCGTTGCAACGCCAATCGGCAAATCTTCCGGGGTGATCAGGGTGCGGGCGGCAACGTCGACCCAGACCAGGAAAATACTGCCCATCAGCACGCAGACCGGCAGCAGCCGACGATGCTCGGCACCCACCAGACGACGGGCGATGTGCGGGATCATCAAGCCGACAAAGCCAATGGAACCGCTGATGGACACCATCACGCCGGTCATCAGCGAGGCGATCAGGAACACCTTGACCCGAACGTTGCGGGCATTGAGCCCCAGGGTTACAGCGGTCTGTTCCCCAGCCATCAACGCATTGAGCGAACGGGCCATCGCCAGCAACAGAACCAGACCGATCAGCACGCTGATGGCCGGAATACCCAGCAACTCCCAGCGCGCCAGCCCCAAACCGCCGAGCATCCAGAACATGACGGCCGAACTGGCCCGATGATCACCCATGAACAGCAGCAGATTGGCCAGCGCCATCATCACGAATGACACGGCAATCCCGCACAGCAGCAATCGGTCGCTGTCCAGACGGCCCTGGCGGCTGGCGATGGCAAGGACCATCAACATGCTGCACAGCGCGCCAATGAACGCCGCCAGCGGCAAGGTCAACACGCCGATCAACTCGCCCACGTGCAGCACCACAATCACCGCACCCAGAGTTGCCCCGGAAGTCACGCCCAGCAAATGCGGATCCGCCAGCGGGTTGCGCGTGGTGGCTTGCAGCACCGCGCCGGTCAACGCCAGCCCCGCGCCCACTAGCGCACCGAGCAGCATGCGCGGCACGCGGATCAGCCAGACGATATGCTCCTGGCCTGCCGTCCAGGTCGGCACGTCAGGCCCGACACCCAAAACCTTGTGCAGCAAAATCTGCCAGACCACCGAAGCCGGTACCCGCGCCGAGCCAAACCCCAGCGACAGCACGCAGGACGCCAGCAGCGCGAGGCCCAGCACCACTAGCAGCCAACGGTAACGGTCGTGGCCCACCAGCGTCGGCGGCAGATTGAATTTCACTGGGTTTTGCCGGGCAGCGCTTTGCCGTGAAAGCCCGCTGCGAGGGTTTCGATGGCGTCGATATTCTCGATGCCGGGCGTGGCCGCCACATAAGGGATGACGATGAAGCGCTTGTTGCGAACCGCGTCCACCGATTGCAGCGCCGGGTTGTTGAGCAAAAACTGGATCTTCTGCTCGGCGGTGATTTCGCTGTAATCGACGATCACGATCACTTGCGGGTCGCGCTCCACCACGGTTTCCCAGTTGACCCGGGTCCAGCTGGCTTCGATGTCTTCGAGAATGTTTACTCCGCCAGCCGCAGTGATCAACGCTTGAGGCATGGCCAGGCGGCCTGAGGTCATGGCCCGGTCTTCGCCGCTGTCGTACAGAAATACCCGAGGTTTGGTGGCAGGCAACGTGGCCTGAACCTTGGCCACCCGCTGCTGCATCTGAGCGATCAACTGTTCGGCGCGGTCCTGCACGTTGAAAATCCGCCCCAGGTTGCGCAAGTCGTTATAAGTGTCGTCCAGGCTGGCCCCGGCGCGCTTCATCACGAAGGCGCAGGATTCGGTCAGCTCGTAAACCTTGATGCCCAGCGGCGCGAGGGTTTGCGGGGTGAGGTCGCCACCGACGCGCATGCCGTAATCCCATCCGGCGAAGAAGAAATCGACGTTGGCGTTGAGCAGGGTTTCAACCGACGGGTATTTCGCGGCGAGTTCCGGCAGGCCATCGAGGCTGTTGCGCAGTTCCGGGGTGACGGTTTTCCAGCCGCTGATCCCGCTGAAACCGGCCATGCTCGATTTCAGGCCCAGCGCCAGCATCATCTGAGTCATGTTGATGTCATGGCTGACGGCATGGGTCGGCGCCTTGTCGAAAGTCACTTGCCGATTACAGCTGGTGATGGTGACCGGGTAGTGGGTGGCTTCGGCCCAGGCGCTGGTGGCAACGGACAGCAGCGCGAAGCAGAGAACGATGAGAACTGACTTCATGGGTGAGTGATCCAGGTAATACGCGGGTAACCGGAAAGGGGGTGGCTATCGACCAGGGCTTCTACGCCGAACACCTGACGCAGCAGGTCAGCGGTGAGGACCTCGGTCGGGGTGCCGCTGGCGACGATTTTTCCGCCGTCTATGACATACAGCCGATCGCAGAACGCAGCAGCCAGGTTCAAGTCGTGGATGCTCGCCAGAGTGCCGATTTCAAGGCGTTTGACCAGTTGCAACAGCTCCAGCTGATAACGCGGGTCGAGGTGATTGGTGGGCTCGTCGAGAATCAGCAACTGCGGCTGCTGAGTCAGGGCGCGCGCCAGGATCACCCGTTGTTTCTCGCCGCCGGACAGGGTGGCAAACGCATGATCCTCAAAGCCCTGCATGCCGACGCAGGCCAGGGCGTCGCGGATGATCTGCAGGTCTTGTCGGGTATCCCCGTCGAACATTCCCTTGTGCGGCGTGCGCCCCATGGCGACCACCTCATCGACGGTCAGGCCGAAAGCGTCGGGAAACTCCTGCAACACCACGGCAATACGTTGCGCGCACCAGCGCGGCGGCTTTTGCCAGAGGTTGGCCTCATCGAGCAGGACTTCACCCTGCGCCGGCTGGCTGAAACGATAGGCGCAGCGCAGCAGGCTGGTTTTGCCGCTGCCATTGGGGCCGATCAGCCCGACAAATTCCCCCGGCGCGACGTGCAGGCTGGTGTCGCGCAGCTTGAAGTGGTGATGACAGTGCCCCGATTCAATCGGCGACCACGTGATATTGGTGAGCGTCAGGGACGACATTGAGCAGCGCCAGGCAAGCAAACGGGCATTGTACGGATCAACGTGACGAGGTGCATGTCGGGTTGCTCATGTTGAGGGTTAGAACCGTTCAATGTGTTCGATCCTGTAGGAGCTGCCGAAGGCTGCGAACAGCGGTGTTTCTCAGAGATTGCTTTCGCAGCCTGCGGCAGCTCCTACAAGGGCCTACGCCGTCGCTGCTTTCATAAACCGCGACAACACCAACCGATCCATCACATACACCACCACCAGCGAAGCCCCCACCAGCGGGAACGCCACAGCGAGGCCGAACATGATGACGATGGCGGCTTTCCAGCGTGGCAGGTCATGGCGCAGCGGCGGTACACCAAGGCCGCCGGCCGGCCGACGCTTCCACCAGATCACCAGGCCGCTGACCGAACCCAGCAGAATCATCAGGCACACCAGCAGGATCAGCAGTTGATTCAGCCAACCGAAAAACTTGCCTTCGTGCAGCATCACGCCCATTTCAGTGGCTTTGGACACCGCGCTGTAATCGCTCCAGCGCACATCCGCCAGCACCTTGCCGGTGTATTGATCGATATGCAGGGTGGCGTCGTTGCGCGGGTCATCGGCAAACACCGAGACCGTGAACACGCCATCTGAGGTTTTTGGCTGGGTGATACTGTACCCCGGCTCAATGCCCCGTCCGGTAGCAATATCTACCACCTGTTGCAGGGTGACTTTCGGTGCGGCCGGTCCCGCGTGCATGCCGCCGTGGTTCATGTGTTCGGCGTGCTCACCGGTGGACACCGGCATGGGCGTGTTTTCCAGCGCCCAGGGCACGGTTTGCACGCTGCCGGTGTTCAGTTCGCCAGCCTGTCGGTCGGACTTGGGCACGTCATTCCACATGGCGGCGGGGAAGGTGTTCCACACCGCCGCATATTGCTTGCCCCACATGCCGGTCCAGGTCATGCCGCTGATCAGCATGAACAGCAGAAACACCGAGCCCCAGAAGCCGGTCACCGCATGCAGATCACGCCAGAGCACCCGACCGCGTTTGGTGAAGCGCGGCCAAAGCACCCCCGCCGGGGATTTGCCCCGCGGCCACCAGAGATAGAGGCCTGATACGACGAGCATGATCCCCCAGCCCGCCGCCAGCTCCACCAGCCGGTCACCGAGGGTGCCAATCATCAATTCGCCATGGACCAGGCGCGCGATGGCTTGCAGATTGAATTTGGCGTCCTGCGTGCCGAGGATTTCACCCCGGTAAGGGTCGACGAAAACATTCAGATCGCTGCCACTTTCGCGCACGACAAATTGCGCGCTGCCCTCGGCATTGAGTGGCGGGAAGTATTTGCTGACTGACGCTTGTGGATAACGGCTGAGCACCCGTTGCTGCAATTGCTCGGCGCTGAGTTGATGGTGGCTGGGCGTGACGTGCAGCAGGTCGCTGTACATCAGGTTGTCCAACTGCGGCTTGAACAGGTAAATCATTCCGGTCAGCGACAGCATGATCATGAACGGGGCGACAAACAGCCCGGCGTAGAAATGCCAGCGCCAGGCAAGGTTATAAAAAGATACAGACGGCTTGGACACGGAAAATGCCCTCCATTGAGCGACACACGACGCAGCCCGCCGACAGACAGGGGCTGTGGGCGGGGTGCGCAATCAAATTGGATTTATCGCGTGGCGAACAGCGGCGGGGCGCGGCTTCGGGCGTTGGGGAAAATACTGCTGCGAGCGTGACCGGGTTGGGTCACGGCATTAAAGAGATCGACGGGCCTGGCCGCCGCCAGCGCAATGATTGCAACGCTCTGGATCAGCGCCGGGCAACTGAACAGCAGGGTGCAATACCCGCACTTGGCCCATAGGGCGTGGTCGGCGCCGTCGTCAACGGCTGCGGGTGCCTGATGGTGCGCGCCATGCTCGGTGGAATGATCCATCGACATGGGGGCAGACATCGACATCGGCATCTTCATGCCGGTGTGATGCTCCATCGGCATCGACTGGGAAATCAACGGGCCGATGAAAATCAGCAACATGGCAAACAGGCTCAGCCACGCCGCCCGGTTTGCACCAGGTTGCGGGGTTGCTCGGCTGTTTGTCAGGCGCTTGTGGCTCATTTCAATCGGTTATCAGTGGCTGTGTTTGACGGCATCAGGCGCTTGTTTCATGACCGGAACCTGTACGGTCACCTCACCGGACTTTTCGAAGTGCAGGGTCAGGGGGAAGGTCTGGCCGTCGGTCAGTCTGGACTTGTCTCGCAGCTCCAGCAACATCACGTGATAGCCCATCGGGGCAAATACCGCATCGCCGCCCGCTGCAACCTCAACACTCGGCACCTGCTGCATTTTCATCAGGCCATTGGCGTGGACGTGTTCGTGAAGCTGCGCCAGACCGGCGACCGGGCTGTCGACACTCACCAGTTTGTCGGCGGTGGTGCCGTTGTTATGAATTACGAAATACGCGGCAACTGTCGGCGCGTTCGGTGGCAGCTCCATGGACCACGGGCTGGCAATCGTCAGCTCGCCAAGGCGGTAGTCCTCGGCGTTGGCGTAACCGGTTGGCAGCAATAGGGCTGTCAGGATGAGCAGGTGTTTGAGCATCGTATCTCTCCAATTGATGCAACGGACTTGTAGGAGCCAACTTGTTGGCGAGGAGGCCAGTACATCCGCCGCGTTTGTGTTTGCTGGAATATCTCTCGCGAACAAGTTCGCTCCTACAGGGTTGTGGGGCATTTAACCTTCAACGCCTCAAGCAACGCCTGACCGGAATCAAACTCCCGATCAACGTCCGGCAACACCGGCCGCTTCAATATCAGCACGGGCACCTTCAATTCCCGCGCGACTTCCAGCTTGGCCTCGGTCGCATCGCCGCCGCTGTTCTTGCTGATCAGCACATCAATGCTGCGCTGCTGAAAAAGCCTGCGCTCGTCTTCCAGCAGGAATGGCCCTCGTGCGCCGATGACTTCGCAGCGCGCGTGTTGAGGCACATCTCTCAGGGTGTTTTCCAGCGCGCGCAAGGTCCAGAACTGCTGTTCAGGGATTTCGTCCAAGTGCTGCAACGGCTCGCGGCCCAAGGTGAACAACGGGCGCTTGAACGGCTGGAGCGCCTCAATCAGCTCATTCCAGTCGGCTACTTCGCGCCAGTCATCTTCGGCGCTGGCCTGCCAGGCCGGTCGGCGCAGGGCCCAACAAGGAACGTTCGCCAATCGGGCTGCCAAGGCGGCGTTGTGGCTGATTTGCGCGGCGTAAGGGTGGGTTGCGTCCACCAGTAAGTCGATGCCTTGCTCGGAGATGAATTGCGCCAGACCGTCAGCCCCGCCATAGCCGCCGACCCGCACCTCACAGGCCAGATCCGTCGGCACCCGGCCCACGCCCGCCAGGCTATAGATGTGCGGCGGCCCGAGTGTGCGAGCAATCGCCAACGCATCGGTCACACCGCCGAGCAACAACAGCCGTTTCATGATGCAACCCCAGCAGTACCGACAATCCCGCCCTGGCGGTCAATGGCAAACACTTCCACCGATACCTGCTCCGGCACCACGCTGCGGGCGAAGTCCAGCGCATGCTGGCAAACGATATCCCCCAACGGCACACCTTCGGCGGCGCACATCGCCAAGGCCTGCTGGCTGGTGTTGGCGTCACGAATCGACTGTTGCAGCGCTTCGTCAGCCCCGCCATCCGCTGCCCACATGGCAAGTTGCGGCAGGTCGATGCTGGAGTGGCGGCTGTGCAGGTCCATGTGTTTGGCGGCCAGTTTGCTGATCTTGCCGAAACCGCCGCAGATGCTCAGCTTGGCGACCGGCACCTTGCGCAGATGTTTGAGTACCGCGCCGACGAAGTCGCCCATTTCAATCAGGGCAATGTCCGGCATGTGGTAGTAGCGGCGCATGGTGTCTTCGCTGGCGTTGCCGGTGCAGGCGGCGATGTGCTGATAGCCATTGGTTTTGGCGACGTCGATGCCTTGATGGATCGAGGCGATGTAAGCCGCGCAGGAGAACGGCCGGACGATGCCACTGGTGCCCAGAATCGACAACCCACCAAGAATGCCCAGCCGCGGGTTCATGGTTTTCAACGCCAGGGCTTCGCCGCCCTCGACGCTGACCGTGACTTCAAAACCGCCGCTGTAGCCTGACTCATCAGCGAGCTTTTGCAGGTGCTCGATGATCATCATGCGCGGCACCGGATTGATCGCGGGTTCGCCGACTTTCAACACCAGACCGGGCCTCGTGACGGTGCCGACACCCGCCCCGGCAATGAACGTCACCGTAGGGATTTCCAGCAGCCGCACCCGTGTGAACACCAGTGCGCCGTGGGTGACGTCCGGGTCGTCGCCCGCATCTTTGAGGGTGCCCGCTTCTGCACCGCCTGCAATCAACCGGCAGAACTCAAGGCGCATCTGCACCTGTTTGCCTTTGGGCAGCACGATCTCCACCGCGTCATTCACTTCCCCACCGAGCAACAGCCGCGCCGCCGCCAGACAGGTCGCGGTGGCGCAACTGCCTGTGGTCAGGCCGCTGCGCAGGGGGGCGGGTTGTTCGGCGGTTTCGTTACGCATCAGGGTTTGACCACGTCCAGCAGGGTGATTGGCAGGGCCTGGCGCCAGGTGTCGAACTCGCCCAAGGGCTTGGCGTGAGCGATATGGATGCGGGTCAGCTCACCGCCATGCACATCGCGCCAGGCCATCAGCGCGGCTTCGCTTTGCAGGGTCACGGCGTTGGCGACCAGGCGTCCACCCGAGCGCAACTGCTGCCAGCACGCTTCCAGCACGCCGGGGCGGGTGACGCCGCCGCCGATGAAAATCGCGTCGGGTTGTTCGAGCCCGGTCAATGCCTGGGGCGCGCTGCCACGCACCAATTGCAGGCCCGGCACGCCCAACGCATCGCGGTTGAATTCGATCAATTGCTGACGGCCTTCATCGGCCTCGATCGCCAGGGTTCGGCAAGTAGGGTGAGCGCGCATCCACTCGATACCGATGGAGCCGCAACCGGCGCCCACATCCCACAGCAGCTCGCCCGGCACCGGCGCCAGACGCGCCAGGGTGATGGCGCGCACATCGCGCTTGGTGAGTTGGCCGTCATGCTCGAAGGCAGAGTCGGGCAGCCCGGCCAGCGGCGACAGGCGCAGGGCCCTGGCGTCGGCCCGGCAATCAATGGCGACCAGGTTCAATGCAGCAATCTCCGGGTTGGCCCATTCGCTGGCCAGCCCGTCTACACGACGCTCGGCGGCTCCGCCCAGGTGTTCCAGCACGGTCATTTGGCTTGGGCCGAAACCGTGCTCGCGCAACAACCCGGCAATCGCGGCCGGGCTGCTGCCGTCGTTGCTCAGCACCAGCAGGCGCACGCCGTGATGAAATTGCGCATTCAACGCCGCCAAGGGCCGGGCAACGACCGACAGGGTGACCACTTCTTGCAGTGGCCAGCCCATCCGTGCCGCCGCCAATGAATAAGAGGAGGGCGCAGGGTAGATCTGCATTTCTTCAATCGCGACCACCCGCGTCAGGCTGGCGCCCACGCCAAACAGCATCGGATCGCCGCTGGCCAGCACACACACCTCGGCGCCGCGCTGTTCCACAACCGGGTTCAGGGAAAACGGGCTGGGCCAGGCGCGCCGTTCGGCCTTGATGCACGGCGGCAACAACGCCAGCTGGCGCGGTCCGCCGAACACCTGATCGGCACGCAGCAGCGCATGCCGGGCGTTCTTGCCCAGGCCTTTGTAGCCGTCTTCACCGATTCCCACGACCGTCAGCCAGGGCGACATTTGCTTACCTCAATCCAATCTTCCGACAGAGCGGCTTTTCATGCCTGCGGACAAAGCAGGCATAATACCGCGCCATCGGGCACAACGTGTCCATTCAGACCTAATTGACGGTGATCCATTGACCGAGCAGAAGTCCGCTCGCACGCCAGCCGCATCGCTACGCCCCTCGGCCTGTCCGGGGTTGCTGCGTATCGTCCCGGCGTTGGACGGCGGTATCTGTCGGATCAAACTGGCGGGCGGCTCGATCACCTCGGCTCAGGCGCAGGCCGTTGCCCAGGCGGCGCAACGCTATGCCCAAGGCGTGATCGAAGTCACCAATCGCGCCAATCTGCAGATTCGCGGCATCGGTGATGAGCAGGATGGGCTGATCGATATGTTGCTGGCGGCTGGCCTCGGCCCCAACAACCCCGACAGCGACGACGTGCGCAACCTGATGCTCAGCCCGACGGCAGGCCTGGACCGGCAGATGCTGCTGGATGTGCGACCTTTGGCCGCGCAGATTCTGGCCGCGCTTGAGAGCAATCGGTGTTTTCACGACTTGTCACCCAAGTTCGCCATGTCGCTGGATGGCGGCGAAGGGCTGGTGATGCTTGAACATCCCCACGATCTTTGGCTGTCGGCGATGAACATCGACGGCGACGTCTTGCTGGGCTTTGGCCTGGCCGGTTGCCCGGCGCAGGATTCGCCCTTGGCGGCGGTCCCGGTGGCTAAAGGGCTGGAACTGGTGTTAGCGGTGCTGGAGCTGTTTCTCGACATCGCACGCCCTGAGCAGGTGCGCATGCGCCATCTGCTGGCCGAGCAATCGCCGGAGCAGATGTTGCAGCAGTTGCAGATGCGTCTGAGCTTTCCGTTACGCGCTGATCAAAAAGTAACCAACTGGTACCGCCCGGCGATTGCGGCCAATCAGCACATCGGTATTTATCCCCAGCATGAAGCGGGCACAGTTGCGGTCGGCGGCGTTGCGCCTCTAGGGCGTCTGGATCCGGCGATGCTGAGCGCGGTGGCGCAACTGGCGGCTGATGTCGGCGATGGCAGCTTGCGCCTCACGCCTTGGCAGAGCCTGCTGCTGCCCAATGTGCCTTCTGAACATGCCCAGCAGGTTCTGACAGCGCTGCATACGGCGGGGCTGCTGTGTTCGGCTGAGCTTCCCTTGGCGCAGATCATTGCCTGCACCGGTTCCACCGACTGCGCCAAGGGTCAGGCCGACACCAAGGCCGACGCGCGCTTGTTGGCGGGGCAATTGCAACGCAGCGGTATCAGCCGCGCGGTGCATCTGTCGGGCTGCAAGCGTTCGTGCGCGGCGGCGCATCTGGCCTCGGCCACTTTGCTGGCCGTTTCACCTGGCCATTACGACCTTTATTTTCGCGATGCAGGCCAGCCCGGTTTTGGTGCCCTGCAAGCGCGTGACCTCACTATTGAAGCAGCCGGCGCGTTATTGATCGCCGACTCACGGAGCAACACCCATGATTGATTACATCCGCGATGGTCAGGAGATTTATCGCAACTCCTTCTCGATCATTCGTGCGGAAGCGCGTCTGGACACGATCCCAGCCGATCTGGAAAAGCTCGCCGTTCGCGTGATCCACGCCTGCGGCATGGTGGAGGTCATCGAAGACCTGCGCTTTTCGGAAGGTGCAGGCAAGGCCGGGCGCGATGCATTGGCCGCTGGCGCGCCGATCCTTTGCGATGCGCGCATGGTGTCCGAAGGCATCACCCGCACGCGTCTGCCCGCCAACAATCAGATCATCTGCACACTGCACGATGAAGGCGTGCGCGAAATGGCCCTGGACCTGGGCAACACCCGTTCCGCCGTGGCGCTGGAACTGTGGCGTCCGCATCTGGAAGGCAGCGTGGTGGTCATCGGCAACGCGCCGACCGCGCTGTTCTATCTGCTGGAAATGCTCGATGCAGGCGCGCCAAAACCTGCACTGATCCTGGGCTTCCCGGTGGGCTTCGTCGGGGCAGCGGAATCCAAGGCCATGCTCGCCGCTGACAGCCGCGGCGTGCCGTTCGTGATCATGCAGGGTCGTCGTGGCGGCAGCGCCATGGCGGTGGCTGCGGTCAACGCACTGGCCACGGAGATCGAATGATGCAGGCACGCGGTCGATTGATTGGCCTGGGCGTCGGCCCCGGCGACCCGGAGCTGATTACCGTCAAGGCGCTGCGCCTGTTGCGTGAGTCTCCCGTGATTGCCTACTTCGTCGCCAAGGGCAAGAAGGGCAACGCCTTCGGCATCATCGAAGGCCATCTGCAGGACGCGCAAACCTTGATGCCCCTGGTCTATCCAGTGACCACCGAAGCCTTGCCGGCGCCGATGTCCTACGAGAAGGTCATCAGCGATTTCTACGACGAGTCCAGCATGGAAGTTGCGGCGCATCTGGACGCTGGGCGTGATGTGGCGGTGATCTGCGAAGGCGACCCGTTTTTCTATGGTTCCTACATGTACCTGCACGACCGCCTCGCCGATAAGTACGAGGCCGAAGTGGTGCCAGGGGTTTGCTCGATGCTGGGCGGCGCTTCGGTGCTGGGTGCACCGCTGGTGTATCGCAATCAGAGCCTGTCGGTGCTGTCCGGCGTGCTGTCCCACGATGAACTCAAGCGCAAGCTGGCCGATGCCGACGCCGCTGTGATCATGAAGCTGGGGCGCAACTTCCCCAAGGTTCGTCTGGTCCTGGAAGAACTGGGTCTGGCCGGTCGGGCGCTGTACGTTGAGCGCGCCACCATGGCCAATCAGAAAATCGTACCGCTGGACGAAGTGGTGCCCATGTCGTCGCCGTACTTCTCGCTGATCATCGTTCCCGGCGAAAGGTGGCAAGGCTGATGGCGCATAACATCCCGGCCATTGTGATTCTGGGCAATGGCAGCCTCGCCACAGCACAACGCATTCAACAGTTGTACCCGAACTCTCTGGTCTACGGCCTGATCGATCGGGTGCAAGGCGCAGACCGCACCTACAGCGAATTCGGCGCTACGCTGCGTCAGTTTTATCAGCAGAACACGCCGATCATTGCGTTGTGCGCGGCGGGCATCGTGATCCGCACCCTGGCGCCGCTGTTGCTGGAAAAAGGCGCCGAGCCTGCGGTGCTGGCCATCGCCGAAGACGGCAGCGCCGTGGTGCCACTGTTGGGAGGGCTGGGTGGCGTCAACGTCATGGCCCGCGAGATTGCAGCCGGTCTGGGCATTGCCCCGGCGATCACCACCAGCGGCGAGTTGCGTTTCGGCACCTGCCTGCTCAACCCGCCAACCGGTTATGCCCTGGGTGATCTGGAGCTGGGCAAACGCTTTGTTTCGGATTTGCTGTCCGGCGAAAGCGTGCGCATCGAAGGCTCCGCGCCCTGGCTGGCTCAGGCGCAACTGCCGGAGGATCAGCACGCGCAACTGGCGATTCACGTCAGTTGTGCCGAGCGCGAGCCGTCGGCCAATGAATTGCTGATCTATCCGCGTAGCGTGGCGGTGGCTGTAAGTGAAATTGATGCTGAACTCAGTGTTCGCGTACGCGCTGCGCTGCATGATGCTGGCATCGCTTTGCAATCCCTCGCGTGTCTGCTGGCGGCTGATTCGCAGATGGCCGATCCTTGGCTTCATAAGGCAGCCCGTGAGCTGAACGTTCCGTTGCGCTTTGTTGCTCAGGCTTCGGCGCTGGTAATGGCCACCCAGGCAGTGCCGCAATTGCTGCCGCCGATCAACGTCAACGAAGGCCTGGCCATCGCGGTTGCGCCGCAGCCGCTGGATGTTCAGCGGATCGGCAAGGCACGGGGGCGGCTGGCCGTGATTGGTCTGGGCCCCGGCGCCGCAGACTTGATGGTGCCTGCGGTCAAGGCCGAGCTGGCAAGTGCCAACGACATACTCGGCTACGAGACTTACGTGCGCATGGCCGGGCCGTTTCGTGCTGATCAGGTCATGCACTGCACCGACAATCGCGAAGAAATGCAGCGCGCTCGTCATGCTTTCGAGCTGGCGGTATCCGGGCGTTCGGTGGTGGTGGTGTCATCTGGCGACCCAGGTGTATTTGCCATGGCCTCGGCGGTGCTCGAAGCCCTGCATGAGTCCAGCAATGCCGACTGGCACAACGTCGAGCTGGAAATCCTGCCGGGCGTATCCGCATCCCTGGCGACTGCCGCCCAGGCAGGTGCGCCACTGGGCCATGACTTCTGCGTGATGTCCCTGTCAGACAACCTCAAGCCTTGGGATGTTATCGAAAAACGCCTCGACCTTGCTTCCCAGGCCGATCTGGCACTGGCCTTCTACAACCCGATTTCCCGCTCAAGGCCCTGGCAACTGGGCCGGGCCCTGGAAATCGTCCGCCAGCACCGCTCGCCTGAAACGCCTGTGACACTGGGGCGCGACATTGGCCGACCGGGGCAAACCTTGCGCATCATCACCCTGGGCGAACTCACGCCGGATCAGGTCGACATGCGCACCATGGTGTTGATCGGTTCATCGACTACCTGCACCTTCCCCCGGCCGGAGGGCGGTCAGTGGGTTTATACGCCGCGGTGGTATGGCCAAAAGCCCGATAAATAGTGCTGCTAGTGACTGATCAGAGCAGCCTTTGTCATTGCCGGGTTATTGATCTCCCGGCATGACAAGGCTGTCAGGCCTGTTGTTCATTCCTTTAAAATTTGTACTCATTTCAAACCAGGCCGTCCGGCAGAGGCATCTTGTCGGCCATCAATTCCAGGCTTTCGGCAAGAGAACTAATACTCCGGGGGTGGTTTTAGTTAGTTACATTCAAAGCGAGTTTCATTGTTGCTGTGAGTGTTTGGCGGGCGTGAAATAAGCAGACATGCTATGGAAGTTGCCGGTGGATATTCTCATGGCTAGTCTTTGGTTGCGGTAACGAAACCGCAATTCAAAAATTTGCAAGGAATGCATAATGAATATCAACCAACGTTTAACTGTCCCTTCGGCTCTTGAATCCGCCAGGTTCTTTGCTGACTTACCTGCTGTTGAAAACAACTCTCGTGTTTACGCACCCCAAGTCATGACCTTGTCCGCCCAGCCGCAAAGCAGGGTCCTTTCAAATAGCCTGGGTATCATGACCTTGGCGGATCAACCCGGCGGCGGGATTGACTTGGACAACCAGGCTGAGGTGAATACCGACTCGCCGGTAATCATTGCATTTGATGATAATGTCAGCGAAGAGAACCGCGAAGCCGTCATGCTGGGTGTTGAGTTTGCCGAGACGGTAGCCAACAGTCGGGTAGATATCGATCAAGACCCGATCGGGTACTTGAGAGAATATTCGACGGCGTTCAGGCATGCGGGTTGGTTGACAACCGGCGGTCACGAATTCAGTGAGTACACAAGCCGTGATCGGTCGTTGACCATGGACTCTGTGGTACTTGATCTGCTGGGCTCCATCGCCGGCCCCAATAAGGCAGCCATTATTCAGCTGTTGAGCCTGACACTCGATAAATTGCAGAAAAATGAACCACTCCTGCAACTCTTTGAAAGTAACAGCCGAAAAGCGCAGACCGGAAACTTCCGACTGATTCCATGCCTGCAATCCCGCCGTGGAACCCCGATTACCTACTTGCTGTCGATGCACGTCACATTCTCCAAAAGCACCGGTGGTGCACTGTTCTGGAAGTGGTCGGTGTCCAATCTGCATATTCAACGATTGGCAAAAGGTGTGCAGTTCAATAAGCGTACGTTTGAGCGTAACGAGGGCGCTATTTATGAATACCTCGGTGATAGCGCTGATAAATACTTCGAAGGTCTAAAGTAACAAACGTTTAAAAAAGAAGGCTGCTATCTAGTGGCCTTTTTATTTCTTTGTAAAAGGTGGCAGTGTGAAAAATAAAATTGAAGCGACGGTGGTTTTGGGTAACTTAGTATTCGGAGCGGTCGGTGAGGGCGATGCGCTCGACTCGCTCTTGTTTGCCCAGTTGGCGGCGGATGATGCGTTAAACAAGTTTGATTCGCCGGAAAACTGGTTTTCTGAATGCCGTAGAGCGATGATCAAATCGAAGTGGATGGGGTTGACCAATTACAGTGGCGGATTTGAGCCCGGCGAGAAAGACCGCATTACCCTTGAGGACTTGATCGAACAACACCTGCTGAGTCACCTTTCCCGGTCTCGTGCTCGTGAAATAAAACACATGCTGGATTGCACATTCACGCTTGCTGAGACGGATGAACCATGGGCGTTGTTTCGTCGGAACATCTATAGCGCTCCTGATGAGGCGTCGGGTAACTCCACGATTGCCTTGCAGGTCAGCGTCATCGAGCAGCAAGTGCATTTGTTTTCTTTGTTCGTGACATTCACGACTTCCAGTGCCGTTGAGTCGGATCTCTGGCATCAGGAGTTTCCCGCCAGCAGCATTGTTGGCAGTGTTGAGTTACGTTTCATTCAGCGTCAATGGAACCGCTCGAGTTACCGGCGTGTTCGTGACGGTATTCGACGTTACCTGGCCGGAAAAAAGGACGGGTTCGTGCTCCCTGTTTCGTGTAGCAACTCTGTTGGAGACGACAATGGCTGACGGCAAGGGTGGGATACTGCTGTCGGGAAGCAACCTAGTGTCGTTTTCGGATGATCTGTCCGAACAGGAAGAAAATGACATCCTGGACTGCGTCACTTATTCGGAGCTGGTGGCCAGCGAAAAGTCGGATCGAGAAAAAGCATGGTTTGGCTGGATCAATCGCTACCAGGGCGGGTTGCTGAAAAGTGGACTTGAAATCAGTGGTGTTCTGAACAGCAATACTTTCTCGATCAGCCACCGCCGGGAGTTGCCTTACGTTGCTTCCCGCTTGATTCATGCCTATGGTCATCGAGAGCTGGGTGAGCTGGCACGTTCCTCCCTGGAGGCTCTGTTTCGCAGTGACCATGCCCAGTCCTTCTTTGAGCATTGGTTCAGTAATAGTGTGAGCGAAAGTCTTCAGCTGGTCCCTTGCCGGCAAACGGTAAGTGGGCATGTCGAGGTGATGGTTTGCGGGCTGCAGTTGGTAACCGAGTCCACACAGGGATCCTGGTTTCAAAGGTCTGAAGCTCGTATGACCATTCATGTCGATGGCGGGGCGTTTCTGTACAAGCCTGAAGGGTTCGCGTCACACCGGGCGGCGCTGAACAGGAGACTGCAGAGGTACGGTCGTAATTACTTCGACTCTCTGCGAATGAGGCGTCATATAACGTCTTGAGTCAGCGCAGACAGGTGTTGTCATTTACCGCACCAGATACCCCTGCACCCCGGTAAAGATGATCTGCGCCGCAAGCGCACAGACGAACAACCCCATCAAACGGCTGACAATCTGCAAACCCTGGTCGCCGAGGATGCGTTCGATGTGGTTGGACAAGTACAGCACCACGCCCACGGTGAGGCTGGCCAGGGCAATGCTGAGGATGGCGGTGAGTTTGTCGTCCCAGTGCGGTTGGCTGACACCCATGACCAGCAGGGCGCCGATGGTGCCGGGGCCGACGGTCAAGGGGATGGTTAGCGGGACGATGGTCACGTCCTGCTGAACGTTGTCGGTCTGTACCGCCGATTTACCCTGCGCCATGGCCAGCGCGGAGATAAACAGCACACTGCCCGCACCAATACGGAAGGCGTCCACGGTGATGCCGAACACGCTGAAGATCACCCGCCCGAACAAGTACAGCAAAACGCTTGCAACCAGCGTTCCCAGCGCCACTTTCCACGCCAGGCGACGCTGCTCTTTGCGCGAATGACCGCGAGTCAGGCTAATGAAGCAGGAGAGAACGAAGAATGGGCTGTAAAGCACCAGCATCTTTAGATAAACGCTGAACAACACATGAAGCATGGTTTGAGCTCGGCGGCAGGTAATAACGTGGGGGGAGTCTATCAGGGCGCAATCGTGATGGCTGTGCAGCGGCGGGTCAATTTTGTTGATAGAGGTTACCGACAGAAGCCAGTGCCCGAGCCTTGTCCCGTTGAGCCACCCAGTGCTCCACCAGTTCGCGCAGTTGAGACAACTCGACCGGTTTGGACATATGCCCGTCCATGCCTGCCTGACGGGCACGGTCCTTGTGTTCGGTGAGGATGTGAGCGGTCAAGGCGACCACAGGCGTGCGCACCCGCTGGTTGCCGACTTCCCATGCCCGCAGTTTCTCGGTGGCGGTGAAGCCATCAAGGATCGGCATTTCGCAGTCCATCAACACCAGATCGTAACGTTGCGCTTTCATGGCCCGCAGGGCTTCCTCGCCGTTGCTTGCGGTATCCGGGTGCAGGTTGAGTTTGCCGAGCATGCCGCGAATCACTTTGGTGGAAATGGTGTTGTCTTCGGCCACCAGGATGCGGAAGTCACCGGGTACGCTGACCGGGTTGCTGTTCACCGTTGCATGGCTGTGGGCAGAGGTGCCTTTATTGAGCTGGGTGAGCTCGTCGGCCAGGGTGGTTTTCAGGGTGTAGCCTGCGACCGGCTTGGCGAGAATGCGTTTGATCCCGGCATTGCGGGCGATGATCTTGCTCGGCGCATTGCTGATGCCGGTCAGCATGATCAGCAGAATGTCGTGATTGAGGCTGGGGTCTTCCTTGATCTTGGCGGCCAGCTGCATGCCGGTCATGCCGGGCATGTTCTGATCAAGCAGCACCACATCGAAGTAGTCGCGCAGATGCGCCTTGGTGCGCAACAGTGCCAGCGCTTCCTTGCCAGACGCCACGGCGCTGACATTCAGGCCCCATGAGCTGCATTGCTGGACGAGTACCTTGCGGCAGGTGTCGTTGTCGTCGACCACCAGCACCCGCGCATCCTGCAGCGGGCTGTCCAGATCAAGGGGCGGCTGCTCCAGGCGATTGGCTTCCAGCGGCAGGCTGAGCCACAGGGTACTGCCCTGACTGCCACCGGTCTGGATGCCGAACTCGCCGCCCATCAACACAATCAGCTGCCGGGCAATGACCAGCCCCAGATGCCCGCCGAGTTTGCTGGCCGCCATGAAGTTCTTGCTGTGCAACTCAGCCTGCAGCAGCGCCTCACGCTCGCCTGGCGCCATGGCCTCGCCGCTGTCCTGCACGGCAATGCGCAGCCGCGGTTGGCCTGCTCGGCTGTCCAGCGCCACCAGCACCAGGATTTCGCCCTCGTCAGTCTTTTTCAGGGCGTTTTCCAGCAGGCTCAATACCGTCTGACGAAGCCGGGTCGGGTCGCCGCTGATGACCCTCGGCACTTGCGGCTGGATCAGGCTGATCAGCTCGACGTCCTGTTGCTCGGCCTTGGCGCGGAAGATATTCAGGCAGTCTTCGATCAGGGCGCTGAGGTCGAATTGCACGTCGTCCAGTTCGATCTGTCCGGATTCGAGTTTGGTGATGTCGAGAATTTCGTTGATCAGGGTCAGCAGCTCATTGCCAGCGCTGTGGACGGTCTGCACGTAATCACGCTGCTTGACCGACAGGGGCGTGCCCAGCAACAGCTCGGTCATGCCCAGCACGCCGTTCATGGGGGTGCGGATTTCATGGCTGATCTTGGCCAGGAACTCTGCCTTGGCGTTGATTTCCGCGGTACTGGCGGCTTCGTCCCGGCTGATGCTGAAGTTGTCTTCGGTGAAGCTGCGATGGCGTTCGCTGATGGCAATGCTCATCAGCAGGCCGCTGCCGCAGAACACCGCCAGCAATGTCAGGATCAGCCATTGCGGGGAAATCCAGGTCAGCCACAACAGCGCTGGCAAAATCACCAGGCAACCGATGTTGAAGGTCACCATGGCTACCACGAAAAGGCGCGCAGGCCAGTAGCCCTTTTGCCAGTTCCAGGCGGAGGTGAACAGGATGCTCAGCGTTGCCAGCGTGACCAGCGCGAAGGTCACCAGGTTCAGCGGCAGGGTGTCGACGAACAGCACCAGCAGACCGCCGAGCGCGATCACCAGCACGCTGCCCATTAATACCCTGCTGAGCAGGACGCTGTTGCGATGGGCGAAGAAACTCTGGGCATACATCAGGCCGGTCATTGCCGCCAGTAACAGCGTCAGGTGGGCGCTAGGCGTCTGGGCGATGTGCCAGGTCTTGAGCCAAGGGGTCAGCAGGTTCAGCAGCAACAGCGCGCTGAGCCCCAGCAGGCCTTCACACGCCGCCAACCACAGGTTGGTTTTGGAGCGTGTGTGGGCGTAGCGCGTCAGGTTCTGCACGATCAGCATGGCCAGGGAACCGAACAGCAGGCCGAACAGAAACGGCTCGCGTTCGTCTGCCGCGCTGAGGATCGCAGACTCCAGGGTGATGTTCGGGCGTAACTGCTGGGTCGAGACCAGCCGCAGGTAGATATCCAGCGGAACATCGCTTTGCGGCAGCGGCAGCATGAAATCGCTGGCCCGCAGAATCTGGTTTTGCGGGGGAACGTCGTTGCCGGTGCGAGAGTGGTTGACGATGTTTTCGCCGTTCAGAACATACAGATCCAGGCTGGCAAGATCCGGCGCAAAGATGCGCAGCAGTTGCTCATGTTCGCCCGGTTGCATGCGGTAATGCAGCCACAGCGCGCCATTGCGGTCCGCGGCGGTGACCTGATCCAGCCCGGTGGGGCTGAATTCATTCTGATAGCGGGCCGAGCGTACGTCGCTCAGTTGCAGGTTTGCCTGATTGTCGAGCAATGTTGACCAACCTGCACTCGGCTCGGCGTGCGCCGACAGCACGAAAAGCAGCGTAAGCAGCCCGACGGTGAAACCTTTGGCAATCCTGAGCCAGCGCACGTTGAAATCCCTTCGTAGATGAATGCCTTATTACTTTTCAAAACAATGAGTCATTTATCCGAACCCTCGGGTCAGGCAGTGATCAACCGCCCGACCTGACGATAACCGGTCGAAGACTTATTCCTGGTCTTCGCCACGCTCGCGGGCAATGGCACGGTAGCCAATGTCACTGCGATAGAAACAACCTTGCCAGTCAATTTTTGCAGCCAGAGCATAGGCGTGTTTTTGCGCATCGCCCACCGTATCGCCCATGGCAGTTGCGCACAACACGCGTCCACCGCTGGTGACAACCTGACCATCCTGCAAGGCAGTACCGGCGTGAAACACTTTACCTGACAACTGTGCTGCGTCATTCAGGCCGTTGATGGCTGCGCCCTTGGCGTAATCGCCAGGGTAACCGCCAGCCGCCAGAACGATGCCCAGGCTTGGACGTGGATCCCATTGCGCTTCGACTTTGTCCAGGGCCTGGGCCAGCGCGGCCTCGACCAGCAGGACCAGGCTCGATTGCAGGCGCAGCATGACGGGTTGGGTTTCCGGGTCGCCAAAGCGGCAGTTGAACTCGATAACCTTGGGGTTGCCTGCTTTGTCGATCATCAGACCAGCATAGAGGAAGCCGGTGTAAACGTTGCCTTCCTCAGCCATGCCTCGGACAGTCGGCCATATGACCAGGTCCATCACCCGCTGGTGGACTTCAGCGGTGACCACTGGAGCCGGGGAATAAGCACCCATGCCTCCGGTATTCGGGCCGCTGTCGCCGTCGCCAACACGTTTGTGATCCTGGCTAGTAGCCATGGGCAATACGTTCTTGCCGTCGACCATGACAATGAAGCTGGCTTCTTCGCCATCCAGGAACTCTTCGATCACAACGCGCGAGCCGGCTTCGCCAAAGGCGTTGCCTGCGAGCATGTCACGTACGGCATCTTCGGCTTCGGCCAGGGTCATGGCGACGATGACGCCTTTACCGGCTGCCAGACCGTCGGCCTTGATGACGATCGGAGCACCGACTTCGCGCAGGTAAGCCAGCGCAGGTTCGATTTCGGTGAAGTTCTGGTAATCGGCAGTCGGGATCTTGTGGCGAGCCAGGAAATCCTTGGTGAAGGCTTTCGAACCCTCCAGCTGAGCCGCGCCAGCAGTCGGGCCGAAGCAATCCAGGCCACGGCTGCGGAACAGGTCGACAACGCCTGCAACCAGCGGCACTTCGGGGCCAACGATGGTCAGGGAGACATTCTTTTCAGCGAAGTCTGCCAGTTGCTCAAGGGCCAGCACGTCGATGTCAACGTTCTCGCACTTGGCCTCTATGGCCGTACCTGCGTTACCCGGAGCAACGAAAACCTTCACGACACGCGGGTCCTGAGCGACTTTCCACGCCAGAGCGTGTTCGCGGCCGCCGCTGCCGATAATGAGAACATTCATTTCAAAAACCTCGATGATGCTAATTCTGTAATTAGGGCTGCTGACCCGGCCCCTGTAGGAGCCAACTTGTTGGCGAGGCGGTGGGTCAGTTGCTCATGTGTTGCCTGAGCTGGCGCCTCGCGAACAAGTTCGCTCCTACAGGGGGGCGTTATCAGTGTCTGAAATGCCGCATCCCGGTAAACACCATCGCGATGCCCGCTTCGTCAGCCGCCGCAATCACTTCGTTGTCGCGCATCGAGCCGCCTGGCTGGATCACCGCAGTGATGCCTACCTTGGCCGCGTTGTCGATGCCGTCGCGGAACGGGAAGAATGCATCGGAAGCCATGACTGCGCCCTGGACCTGCAAGCCAGCATGCTCGGCCTTGATTGCAGCAATGCGAGCGGAGTTCACGCGGCTCATCTGGCCGGCACCGACGCCGATGGTCTGACGATTCTTGGCGTAGACGATGGCGTTGGATTTAACGTATTTGGCGACTTTCCAGGCGAAGATCAGGTCGTGAACTTCCTGCTCGCTCGGGGCGCGTTTGGTCACGACTTTGAGGTCGGCGGAGGTGATCATGGCGATGTCGCGGCTCTGTACCAGCAAGCCGCCGTTGACGCGCTTGTAGTCCCAGGCTGCTCCGCGTTCCATGGCCCACTGGCCGGTGGTCAGCAGACGCACATTGGCTTTGGTGGCGACCACGGCTTGTGCTTCGGCGCTGACGCTCGGTGCGATGATCACTTCAACGAACTGGCGCTCGACGATGGCCTTGGCTGTTTCAGCATCCAGCTCGCGGTTGAAGGCGATGATGCCGCCGAAAGCGGATTCGGTGTCGGTGGCATAAGCCAGTTCGTAGGCCTGACGGATACCGCCTTCGTTATCCAGCGCGACAGCAACGCCGCACGGGTTGGCGTGCTTGACGATGACGCAGGCTGGCTTGACGAAGCCTTTCACGCATTCCAGCGCGGCGTCGGTGTCGGCCACGTTGTTGAAGGACAATTCCTTGCCCTGCAGCTGGGTAGCGGTCGCAATGCCGACTTCAGCCGGGTTGGCTTCAACGTAGAACGCGGCGCTCTGGTGCGGGTTCTCGCCGTAGCGCATTTCCTGGGTCTTGACGAACTGGCTGTTGAAGGTGCGCGGGAACTCGCTGCGGCCTTCTGTGCTCAGGGTCTCGGCGCTCTGGTCGATGCTGCCCAGGTAGTTGGCAATCATGCCGTCGTACGCTGCGGTGTGCTCGAAGGCCTTGAGCATCAGGTCGAAACGCTGTGCGTAGGTCAGGCCGCCCGCCTTGAGGCTTTGCAGTACTTCGGCGTAGTCGCTGGCGTTGACCACGATCGCGACGTCTTTATGGTTTTTAGCCGCAGAACGGACCATGGTCGGGCCGCCGATATCGATGTTCTCGATGGCGGTCGGCAGGTCGCAGCCGGGTTTGGCAACGGTTGCCTGGAACGGGTAGAGATTGACCGCCACCAGATCGATCGGCTTGATGCCGTGCTCGTTCATGATCGCATCGTCGATACCGCGACGGCCGAGGATGCCGCCGTGGATTTTCGGGTGCAGGGTCTTGACCCGGCCGTCCATCATTTCGGCGAAGCCTGTGTAATCGGCGACTTCAACCGCTGCGACGCCATTGTCCTGCAGCAGCTTGAACGTGCCGCCAGTGGACAGGATCTCGACGCCAAGGGCTTCCAGTTCACGGGCGAATTCAAGGATGCCGGTCTTGTCGGAAACACTGATCAAGGCGCGGCGGATCGGCAGGCGGGTAGTCTGGTCGGTCATCTCAATTTCCATCAAAAGCAAAAGGAGTCAATCAGCAAAAAAGGCGACCTCAGCGGGTCGCCTTTTCTGTTTCTGGAATTCTTAAAGCAAATCGTACTGCTTGAGTTTCTTGCGCAACGTGCCGCGATTGAGGCCCAGCAGCTCGGACGCCTTCGTCTGGTTACCCTTGACGTAGTTCATCACGCATTCGAGCAGTGGCGCTTCGACTTCCGACAACACCAGGTTGTAGACGTCAGTGACGGGAGCACCTTCGAGGTGGGCGAAATAATTGTGCAGCGCCTTCTCAACGTTGCCGCGCAGGGTCTGACCCTCTTCGCTCGGCGTGTTGAGGTGCTGTTTCAAATTGACGTTGTCGCTCACGGGTGTCGTTCCACTCACTAAAGTCTCAGTCATCATCGTCATGCGGCCACCTCTTTTTCTTGCCCTGTTTCCGGGCTTTTGTCGCGTTCGCTGAAGAACTCGCGAACGTTGGCGCATTGTGCTTCTGTATCTTCTAAACGATTGAAGTGGGCGCGGAACTCCCTGGCGCCCGGCAAGGTTGCGAGATACCAGCCAACATGCTTGCGCGCAATTCGCACGCCCAGCACATCGCCGTAGAAAACGTGGAGCGCTGCCAGATGCTCTAGCAGAATGCGTTCCACTTCACTCAATTGCAGCGCCGGCAGTGTTTCACCGGTACGCAGGAAGTGTTCTATTTCGCGAAAAATCCACGGGCGCCCTTGAGCAGCCCGACCAATCAACAACCCGTCGGCACCGGTGGCTTGCAGCACATGCCGGGCTTTGTGGGGTGAATCAATATCGCCGTTGGCAAACACCGGAATGGACACGGCCTGTTTGATCTCGGCGATGGTGTCGTATTCGGCTTCGCCGGTGTAAAGATCGGCGCGGGTGCGCCCATGAACGGCCAGCGCTTGAATCCCGGCCTGCTCGGCGATTTTCGCCACGGTCAGGCCATTCTTGTTCGCCCGGTCCCAGCCCGTGCGAATTTTAAGAGTGACCGGCACATCAACCGCAGCTACCACAGCCTGCAGGATCTCGTTCACCAGTTGTTCGTCTTTCAGTAGTGCTGAGCCCGCGGCCTTGTTACAGACTTTCTTGGCCGGGCAGCCCATGTTGATGTCGATGATCTGCGCACCCAGTTCGACGTTGGCGCGCGCTGCATCGGCAAGCATTTGCGGATCTCCACCGGCGATCTGTACCGAGCGGGGCTCGGGATCACCTTCGTGGATCATGCGCAGACGCGATTTGCGGCTGTTCCACAGGCTCATGTCACTGGTGACCATTTCCGAAACCACCAGGCCCGCGCCAAGTTGGCGGCAGAGCTGGCGAAAGGGCTGGTCAGTGACGCCCGCCATGGGAGCGAGGATCAAGCCGTTCTGCAATGTATACGGACCGATGCGTACCGCCGACATAGGTGTGCCTGTTGTTGGGGCCGAATCATGGCAGACCGTGTGTAGTGCAATTCCTACACGATCCGCTCAGGCCCGATCTGACAGTGCTTGCGCGCCTTTCAGACCGAATCCAGAGTGAGAAAAAGGGTTGGCATGATACCCGCTCTCGATGACTGGATAAAGGCTGAATTGGATAAAATCTGAACAGTTATTGCCTGATCGGTGGCGCTTTTTCAGTCAGCATCGTTGGCAGGCGGCATTGGCGGTCACTGTCTCAGGATCCGGCGTCCCGATCAGTGGTGCTTTTTTAGCCGGGCGGCGCAGGTCGGTGCTTATTCCGGAGAACGGAAGCTCAGGCTGTAATTGACGGCCTTGGCGCCGGGGTCGAGGATGTCCAGCGCGATATGAATCGGCGTCTGGGGGGGCATTTCTTCCTTGCCTGCGATCTCGCCGCTGAGGTATTCGCCCGGCTTGAAGCGTCGGCTGGCGATCAACTGGCCGCTGGTGTCAGCGAAGCGCAATTCCAGCAGAGGGAACGGCTGGGAAAACGAAGCCCGGTTGTAGATGATCGCGTCCACCACCAGGGCGCCTTTGAATTCCGGGTGGCTGCGCACCACAAGGTTGCTGCTCTTGAGCAGGCTGATGTCCACCTTGGTGGGGACTTTGCAGCCAACCTGCGGGCAGATCATCTGGAAGTAGGGGCGGTATTGGTCCTGGCGCGCCAGCTCGTCGAAGTGATACCAGACGTACTGCCCGGCCAGACCGGCAAGCGCCAGCAGTGTCAGCAGGCTCCAGGCCAGCTTGCGCCCCCAGTGGGACTTGGGACGTTGCCATTCCAGCTGCAGCGGATCGTCCGTCAAGTCCAGCAAGGCCTGATCACGCAGGCCGGGCTCGGCACGATTACGCTTCGAGCGCGGGTCTTGCTCGGTTTCGTCGATATCGTCCTGGGGGTCGTCAAGCTCGTCGTGATCATCGACGGCAGAGAAACGCCCGGCTGGCTCTTTGTGTGGGCCCTTATGCGACTCATTACCTGGTGCCTTGCACTGACTCTGCACCGGAGCCATGGGCTCGTCGTCTTCGATGTCGGTGATGTTTGAGGAGAATGAAGGCTCGGTTCGCCCTTCACGCTCGTCTTCCCGGGCTTCATGTTCAGTCAGGTCCGGGTCCGGGATGACTTCGGCATTGAGCTCGGGAAGCTGGTTGACGTCGTCGTTGTGCAAGCTGGCGACCCACTCTTCGCTTTCGTGCTCCGAGCTGTCGCGCTGAGCCGTGAAAGAGGGGTGATTGTCCTGGTGGGTGTCGCGTGTGTTGTCCCGGCCAAAGGTTTCCGGCAGCTGGATTTCCCTTTGTTCAAGGCGTGCCAGCTCTTCGTCGAGGTCCAGGCTGTCCAGATCAAGGGCGTTGGCTCGCCAGGATTCGGGGGCGTGAAAGGGTTCGGCGGGGGTGTGTTCGGGCTGCTGGAGATCCAGTTCTGGCTCGGCGTGCACCATCGGCACGGCAGGTGCCGCTTCAACAATCTCGGGCAGCGGAGCAGGTTGCACCGCCACAAGTTCCGGAGACTGTTGCGCCATCGCCTGATTGCTGCGCTGCTCCAACAGTTGTTTGGCTGCATTGAACACTTGCAGGCATGCCCCGCAACGGACCACGCCACGGGCCACACTCAATTGGGCGTGGCTGACGCGGAAACTGGTCTGGCAGTGCGGGCACTGGGTGACAAAACTGTCGGTCATGCGGCTATCCGGTTGAGGCGGCGATTAACGGCGACGGCCGGTGATGCGAACCCAACCTTCACGGTTGGCAATCGGATCAAGGTCAAAAGTATCCGCGTAGGCGGCTGCAACATCTTCGCCCTGCTCGGCGAGAATGCCAGACAGCGCCAGGCGGCCACCGGGTTTCACCAGTGACGCCAGCTGCGGTGCCAGCGAGACCAGCGGCCCGGCAAGAATATTGGCAACCAGCACATCGGCCTGCTGCTGCGGCATGTTTTCTGGCAGGTACAACTCGAACAACTCGGGGGCGATATGGTTGCGCCCGGCGTTATCGCGCGAGGCTTCCAGCGCCTGCACGTCGATATCGGTGCCGACCGCGTGTTTCGCGCCCAGCAACAGCGCGGCAATCGCAAGAATGCCCGAGCCGCAACCGAAGTCCAGCAGGTTGCAGCCTTTCAGATCCTGACCATCGAGCCATTCCAGGCACAACGCGGTGGTCGGGTGGGTGCCGGTGCCGAACGCCAGGCCTGGATCGAGCAGCAGGTTGACTGCCTCGGGCTCCGGCGCAGCGTGCCAGCTCGGCACGATCCACAGGCGTTGGCCGAAACGCATGGGCTGGAAGTTATCCATCCAGCTGCGTTCCCAGTCCTGATCTTCGATCACTTCGCTCATGTGCTCAGGCAGTTCGGCATCAGTGAGCAGGCGCAAATGCGCGAGGACCTGATCGGCGTCAGTATCGGCTTCGAACAGGGCCAGCAGATGGGTATGCGACCACAGCGGCGTGGTGTTGAGTTCCGGCTCGAAGATCGGCTGATCTTCAGCGTCCATGAACGTGACCGATACGGCGCCGACTTCGAGAAGGGCGTCTTCGTAGGTTTCGGCTTGTTCTGGACTGATGGCGAGACGGACTTGCAGCCAGGGCATGGCGGGTTACCTTCGTGTGAAAAATGGTCTGCAATTGCGTGCAGCTTAAAACGCGCAAGTTTACTGTGCTGCGCCACAAACAACAAAGCCGCTTTGAAAGCGGCTTTGTCATGCTGGAGCAAACGGGCTTATTGATTAGCCAGCTTGTGTTCCAGGTAGTGGATGTTGACGCCGCCTTCGCAGAAGCCTTCATCACGGGTCAGATCACGGTGCAGCGGGATGTTGGTCTTGATGCCGTCGACCACGATTTCGTCCAGGGCGTTACGCATACGGGCCATGGCCTCGTCGCGGGTGGCGCCCCAGGTGATCAGCTTGCCGATCAGCGAGTCGTAATTGGACGGAACCTTGTAGCCGCTGTACAGGTGCGAGTCGACCCGCACGCCGTTACCGCCTGGCGCGTGGAAGTGCTTGACCAGACCTGGGCTCGGGATGAAGGTTTTCGGATCTTCAGCGTTGATCCGGCATTCCAGCGAGTGCCCGTGAATGACGACGTCATCCTGGGTAAACGACAGTTTGTTGCCGGCGGCGATGCTGAGCATCTCCTTGACGATGTCGATACCGGTGACCATTTCCGAAACCGGGTGCTCTACCTGAACACGCGTGTTCATCTCGATGAAGTAGAAACGGCCGTTCTCGTACAGGAACTCGAACGTACCCGCACCACGGTAGCCGATGTCCACGCAGGCTTTTACGCAAGCGGCGAACACGTCTTTGCGGGCTTGTTCGTCGATGAACGGTGCCGGTGCTTCTTCCAGGACTTTCTGGTGACGGCGTTGCAGCGAGCAGTCGCGGTCGCCCAGGTGAATCGCCTGGCCCTGACCGTCGGAAATGACCTGGACTTCCACGTGACGTGGGTTGGTCAGGTATTTTTCCAGGTAGACCATCGGGTTGCTGAACCAGGCAGCCGCTTCAGCGCGGGTCTGCTTGGCGGCTTCGATCAGGTCTTCTTCCTTGTGCACCACGCGCATGCCGCGACCACCGCCGCCACCGGCGGCCTTGATGATCACCGGGTAGCCGACTTCACGGCCGATGCGCAGGGCGGTTTCTTCGTCTTCCGGCAGTGGGCCGTCAGAGCCTGGAACCGTTGGCACGTTGGCGCGCTTCATGGCGTCCTTGGCAGACACCTTGTCGCCCATCAGGCGGATGGTTTCAGCTTTCGGGCCGATGAAGGCGAAGCCGGATTTCTCTACCTGTTCGGCAAAGTCGGCGTTTTCCGCCAGGAAACCGTAGCCCGGGTGAATCGCCGTGGCGCCGGTCAGTTCCGCAGCCGAAATAATGGCCGGAATGTTCAGGTACGACAGGTTGGCTGGCGCCGGGCCGATGCAGACGGTTTCGTCCGCCAGGCCCAGGTGCATCAGCTCACGGTCTGCCGTGGAATGGACCGCGACGGTCTTGATGCCCAGTTCTTTACAGGCACGCAAGATGCGCAAGGCGATTTCGCCGCGGTTGGCGATCAGGACTTTTTCCAACATCGCAGGCTCTCCCCGGTTCAAACGATGGTGAACAGCGGCTGGTCATACTCAACCGGCTGACCGTTTTCTACCAGGATGGATTCAATCACACCGCTCACTTCAGCTTCGATGTGGTTCATCATTTTCATCGCTTCAACGATGCAGATGGTGTCGCCTTTCTTCACGGTCTGGCCGACTTCGACGAACGCTGGCGAAGTAGGCGCCGGGGTGCGGTAGAAGGTACCGACCATTGGCGATTTGACAACGGTGCCGTTGAGTTTCGGTGCTGCCGGGGCTTCTGCAACGACTGCAACCGGAGCTGCTGCTGCTGGCGCGGCAACTGGAGCTGCCATTGGCGCCGGAGCGTAATACGGTTGTGCTGGAGTCTTGCTGTGACGGCTGATCCGTACGGATTCTTCGCCTTCACGGATTTCCAGTTCGTCGATGCCAGACTCTTCCAGCAGTTCGATCAGTTTCTTGACTTTACGGATATCCATTAATCATCAACTCCCAAGGGTCGGTCAGGGGTAAAAGGTGTTTGCGGTTCGAGCCTTGCAGCGCAGCCTGGGGCCGTGCAGTCAAGGTTTCGAACGGATGGCCACTTGTTCCATGGCAGCCTCCAGGGCCAGTCGGTAACCGCTGGCGCCAAGGCCGCAGATCACGCCTACTGCTACATCCGAGAAATAGGAGTGATGGCGGAAAGCTTCGCGTTTGTGCACGTTTGACAGATGCACTTCGATGAATGGGATGCTCACACCCAGCAGCGCGTCACGTATTGCCACGCTCGTGTGCGTAAAAGCAGCCGGATTGATCAGGATGAAGTCCACGCCTTCATCGCGTGCAGCGTGGATGCGGTCGATCAATTCGTATTCGGCGTTGCTTTGCAGGTACATCAGATGGTGGCCGGCATCGCGGGCCTGCTGCTCCAGGTTCTGATTGATCTGGGCCAGCGTGACAGCACCATAGATCCCGGGTTCGCGGGTTCCGAGCAAGTTCAGATTGGGGCCGTGCAGTACCAGAAAAGTCGCCATCGGATGTTCCTTGTAATGGTTGCGAGCATCAAAGCCCGGCGACTATGCCGCAAACATCCTTGTACTGTCCAGTTAACTGCAATAGCTGGCACGATTACCGAAGTTCGCGAAAAGTTTGTGACTCAATCGCTAAATTGGGTCATTTGCTCTAATCAACCGCTCTATCAGGCCGTCTGCGTCGATTTCGCCGACGATTCGAACATCGGCGCGTTCTACGCCGTTTTTAGCGAAAATCATCAATGCGGGCGGACCAAACAATTTATAGCGGTCCAGCAAGCCACGTTGCTCGGCGTTGCTGTCAGTCATGTCAAAGCGAATCAGCCGATAGCCCTGCAATTGCGCAATCACGCCGGGGTCGGGCAGCACTTCATGCTCGATCACCTTGCAGCTGATGCACCAGTCGGCGTACCAGTCCAGCAGCAACGGCTGGCCTGCGTTCTTCGCCTCGCTCAATACCCGGTCCAGCTCGGCCGCTGTGGTGATGGTCTGCCAGTTCGAGGCGTTGGGCGCAGCACTCGAGTTACTGCCCAAGGCTGATTGCGCGCGCCCCAATGGCCGGGTGGGATCGGTCTGGCCACTCCAGGCGCCGATCCAGCAGGTGAGAGCATAGACCAGCAAAAACAGACCCAGCAGTTGGGCCAGCCGTTGCCGGGTGTTTTTCGCGGTGAATTCCAGGGTGCCTAGGAACAGCGCGACGCCAGCCGCCAGCAGCCCTGTCAACAACAAGGTGACTTGCCCCGGCAGGACCCGGCTGAGCAAGGCGATTGCAAGGCCCAGCAAGAGCACGCCGATGGCGTTTTTGACTGTCACCAGCCATGGCCCGCTTTTCGGCAGCCAGGTCGCGCCGCCGGTGGCCACCAACAGGAGTGGGGCGCCCATGCCCAGGCCCAGCGCGAAGAGTTTCAACGCGCCGCCCAGCGCATCACCGCTGGCACTTATATAAAGAAGCGCACCCGCCAACGGGGCCGAAACACAGGGCGAAACCAGCAAGCTGGACACCACACCCAGCACCGCCGCGCCCCACAGCGAACCGCCTTCGGTCTTGCCCGCGATGCGGTCCAGGCGATTACTGATGGCCTGCGGCAAGCGCAGCTCGAAAGCGCCGAACATGGCGACAGCGAAAATCACGAAGAACAATGAAAACGGCACCAGCACCCAGGCCGATTGCAGGCGTGCCTGCAAATTGAGGCCCGCACCAAACATGCCCATCAATGCGCCCAGCGCCGCGAAGCTGATCGCCATCGGCAGGACATACGCCAGGGAAAGGCTGAAGCCACGCAACCCGCCGACTTGCCCGCGCAGCACTACACCCGACAGGATCGGCAGCATTGGCAGTACGCAGGGGGTGAAGGTCAAACCGATCCCGGCGAGGAAGAACAGCGCCAGTTCCTTCCAGCTCCAACCGCTGCTGGTCGCGCCGGGCGCCGCAGCAATAGCAGGCGAGGCACCCACATCGCCAATGCTCAGGCGTTCGGTTTCAGGCGGGTAGCACAAGCCTTTGTCGGCGCAGCCTTGATAAGTGACGACCAAGGTAAAAGGCCGGCTGTCTCCAGGCTTGCGCGGCAGATTGATGTCGAGAATGCCGTGGTAGACCTCGACGTCGCCGAAATACTCGTCATGTTTCTTTTCGCCGTCCGGTAACTGCGCAGCCTCAAGGCCGATGTCCGCAGGCTCGGTGCGGAACGCAAAGCGGTGGCGATACAGGTAATAACCTTCGGTGGCAACGAAGCGTAGCTTGATGGATTCCGGCGAGGCGTCGATCAGATTGAGCTGGAAAGCCTGGCGAACGGGCAGGAAATCCTTGCTGTTATCCAGCGCCGCGCCACCCAGCGTCGCGCTCGGTCGGCTGTCCAGCAGGCCGGCGCCAGTGGCAGGCAGGGCAAGGATCAACAGCAGCAGGCATAGCAAACGGCGCATGGCGGTCTCGTCTCTCGAAAGTCCGCGCATGATAGCGGAGTGTTTCGAGCTGTGCAGGAAACGGCTTTGTAAGGGCGGGTGTCGGGTCGGTTAACCCACTATCTCAATCCGGATGTAATTTTTTGTGGGAGCGAGCTTGCTCGCGAAGGGGCCGGGACATCGGCATATATTTCTGAAGGCAGGAATATTGCCTTCGCGAGCAAGCTCGCTCCCACAGGTCCTGTGTTTGCTGGGCGACAGCGCGGCGTCCGGACGAAGTGGGCACTCCCACAGGGCATCATTTTCAACCCAAAAACTGCGGTTTTAATGCTTCTCCGCTGCGCTCGCCAGCAACATCGCACTTTGCTTTGCATCGCCGCTGCAGTGCACGTGATTGCGCCCCGCATCCTTGGCCCGGTACAGCGCGTCGTCGGCGCGGGACGCCAGCATCAGGGCGTCATCGTTATCGCCCAGCTCCACGACGCCCGCACTGAAGGTGCAGAACAGGTCCGCCGGTTGCGCCGGATAGTTGATTTCTGCAAAGCGCCGACGGATTTCATCCAGCACTTTATGGGCGCTTTGCAGTTCGGTGTCGGGCATCACGATGGCGAACTCTTCACCGCCGTAACGGCCGATGTAATCGGTTTTGCGCAGCCGCTGTTTGAGGAACAGCGCCAGGCTCTTGATGACCCGGTCGCCCATGGGGTGGCCGTGGCTGTCGTTGACCTTCTTGAAATGGTCGATGTCGAGCATGGCGAAGCACAAGCTCTGGTTTTCGCGTCTGGCGCGGAAGCTGCAGTCTTCCAGCAACTGCAGGATGTGCGTGTGGTTATACAGGCCGGTCAGGCTGTCGCGAACCATCCGCGCCTTGAGGTTACGCGCCCGTGCTGCACGGTTGCGCACGGTGGTAATCAGGTGGCGCGGCTTGATGGGCTTGGTCAGGAAGTCGTCGCCGCCCTCGCTCATGGCGTCGAGCTGCTTGTCCAGATCGTCCTCGGCAGACAGGTAAATGATCGGCACGCTGACATAACGGTCGTTGTGACGAATCACCTTGGCCAGCTCGGTGCCGGTGCAGCCCGGCATGTACATGTCGAGGATGATCAGGTCCGGCTGAAAGTCAGCCAGTTCGCCCATGGCCTGGATCGGGTCCAGCAAGGTGCGAGTCACGATCCCGGCACTGTTGAGCAGCCGTTCAGTGTGGGTGACTTGCGCCCGTGAGTCGTCAATGATCAGCACTTTATAAGGCTCGTACTGAGCAACGCAGGTCAGGACCTCGATTTTTTCCAACAAGCTTGACGCTTCCAGTGTCCCCGTCAAAAACTCTTCGCCCCCTGCACGTACGGCTGCCAGGCGCGTCGGGGTATCGGTTTCATGATGGCTGAAAAACAACAGCGGCAACTTCTGCTCAAGGCCTTCCTGCACCTGCGCCGCCAGTTTCAAGCCTTCGCCGGGGCCGCAGAAATCAACATCGATGACAATCGCCGCCGGATGCCGCTGAGCCATGGCTGCATTGAAGCTCTCGTAGTCTTCCAGCGCCTGGGCGGACAGGCCGAAAAACTCCAGCTGTTTACTCAGCCGTTCGGCGCGTTCGTAATCCTGCAAAGCGACATAGATAGGTTTGCGCAGAGGCGGCAGCGAGGTTTGTTCGTATCGATCGCCGTGGCGCAGGCCGGTTCGGGACAGGCGCTGCATCAACCGGTTGAGTTCGGTAATCAACCCACTGCTCAAACGCCCGCGATTGGCCTCGACAGCATCAAGGGAAACGCTGATGGCCTGAGCCAGCTCGACGTGCTCGATCTGCTCGAAGCGCTCGGCAAACCGCAGCAAACGCTGATTGGAATCCTTGAACTCAACCATGTCCGCGACCGACCATTCGCCTTGCTGCAGCCGCTGCCACGCCTCAAGAATCTGACGCGCCTGATGGATGACTCGCTGAGCAAAGTGATGCTTGAGACGGTCGCGACTGGGGTCTTCTGACTCGTTCATGGCCTGGCTACTTGATATTTCGCTGAGGACGACTGCTGGCGCTATGCTAGCACCTCTCTTTCTGTAACAAGAGTGGTGTAAGTCAAATAATTGGCAACAAATGGCTGACTTCTGAGGTGTTAGGTCGTTTCTGCGTATATGACGTCGTATTTGTCTCTTTTTCCTGTTTTTGTGCAGGAATTTATACGCAGCGATGTCAGGCATTTCTGAATTTTTTGCGCGGTGATCGGGTGGCGCGGGGCGCTGGTAGGGTGCCGGAATCTCACCTGGAGACCGCCCCATGACCAAAGGCTTCAAGGATCTCGACAGCGACAAGCAAGTCCTGAATCAGAACACCGTACCGATCTCCGAGTGCGAAACACGCAAGATTCACGTCTATGACTGCGACCTGGAAGTCATCGACGTACCGATCCTGACATGTGAAGGGCTCTGGCGCATCTTCCAGCGCGAAGCCGAAGAAATCGTCGCGCCCGGCGGCGTGCTTATCGCAGACCCCAAAGAACGCAACCGCGCCATCAACGCCGCCTATGCCCGGTTATGGCTGGACGACCCGCGCTTTCAGTGGGCGGGGTTGGCTGCGTTTGCTTCTAAGCAGGTGGGGTGTGGGTTGTTGCATGCGGCGGATTCGATTGAGCGGATTCAGGATGAATACGACGCCCAGCAGAAGCTACATAAACTGAGAATCGAGTCGGACTTCTTTGTCGGCGACAACAAGCCGCAACATGAGCAAGCAATCCGCGAGCACCAAGAGGCGGACGCTCGCAATGCTGTGCCTGCAGTAGATTGGCGTTCCGAAGGTGAACCGTTATCTTTCGTGCAGCAGCAGCTTCAACATGTCTATGAAATGCTGGCATTGGGTAATACTACGTTGTTTCTGGATATATATCCGTTGCATATGTTCTATGCCAAGCGTGGGTTGGAAGAGTTGAAGCACTGTTTGAAGAAGCGTGCATCGATACATGGGCATCCGAGGTTTCCAGTGCTCTGGCCGGTACCCCAGAAGCAGGTTGTTTTTGGTCGGGCTTTTGACGAAATATTATATGGATTTAGCGCGATTGAAAGTGGAGAGATTGCAAGAAGTGTCGAATATCTCGCGCGCCATGAGCAGGCAAATATTCTGCAGTCAGCTATATATGGCGATAGTCGTTTTGTTAATTTAGTGCGGGCAAATCATGTGGCGTATGTTACTGGGTTTTATTCGAATGCTGCTCAACCAATTGAACTGACGCTTGCTAGCCAATGCCGCAGCGTTGATGATGGACGTACCATAGGATTTAATAACAATCCACTCGCAGATTTATCCAGGCTCGATGAACGTATGTCTTTTGTGCTAAAGGCTGCTGCCCTTTTCGATAAGCTTCTGCACAGCGAAAGCTACAGCATGATCGAGAAATCAATCATTGAAATTGCCGAGGGCGGCGGTGTTCGATGAATTTTATTAAGTTCAGTCAGCGGCGTAGATTCTTGACCTGGATGGTCGGCTCGCTGGCAATTTCGATAGTCACCTTGCTGCTCTATGTCGACATAGAAAGGCCTGAAATTGTTTTGACCCTCGGTGATACCTATGAGGAGATGCGTGAGCGTTCGAGTGCGAGTTTTAGCCCTTTGATACGAGGTCATCTTTGGGGGGGCATTCCAAAGTCAGATGCAAGATTGCGATTCAGAGACCCTCAGTATGGATTTGTGACCAAGCCGGCTAGATTCTTAATGGTCATGTTTGACGATAACATTATTCAGAATGTGCGTATGTCACCCCAGGTCGAGCCGCTGCTACTAGATGATGCCTTGAAAGTTGCTTTGGATTTGCAGGAGCAATGGCGCAGCAAAGGTTGGGTGTTGAGCCATCCCAAAAGTGAACCAGCTTTCGAGGATACTCCACAGTGGCGTGACCGCCTGCGCGGAGTGCTTGGAGGGCGAACATTTTGGCGTGCCGGGGATAGGTATCAAACACAGCTGCTTATGAGTCAGTTCACTGATAGAAAACGCCCCAATGAAGAGCGTTATCTAATTACCCTTGAAATCTCACGGCAGTGGCTGCCGAGAGAAGATGAATAACTTCTGAGGGGCGGTGTTCGATAATGTTTACTAAGCTCTGTCGAAAGTGGCGTAGGGTATTGCACTGGATCGCTGTCCCGCTGGCGGCTGTCGCAATCGCGCTGTTCTTTTATGTTAACGCAGAAGACGCTGAGCTTGTCTTAACCATCGGGGATACTTATGAAGAAATGCGTGGAAATTCGAGCGTTAATTTCAGCCCTTTGATACGAAGCCATGTCTGGACGGGTATTCCAAAGTCTGATGCAAGGTTTCGTTTTAGAGATCCTAAGTTTGGATTTGTTACTGTGCCCGCGCGATTCTTAGTGATATTTTTTGACGATAATATTATCGAGAGTGTTCGTATATCGCCTCAAGTCGAACCGCTGCTGCTGGATGATGCTTTGAGAGTTGCATTAGATCTACAGAATCAATGGCGTAGCAAGGGCTGGGTATTGACCAATCCTATAAGTGACCCGGCTTTCGAAGATACTCCACAATGGCGTGAGCGACTGCGTGGCATACAGGGGGGGAAACATATTGGCAGGCTGCTGATAAGTATCAAGTGATGATGGCTTTGAATCGCTTTGCAGATGACAGGCGTCCAGATGAGGAGCGTTATCTGTTCTCAATCGGGCTCGGTCCACCGTGGACACCGCGTGAGGATGAACCATTCGAAGTGGAACAGAACTGTAAGTCACTTGCGGCCTGTTCTGCGCAATCTACAGGTTCGCAACAATCAGAGTAATTTTTCGTCCTGGCTGCTGTAGATCGAAGTGGCAGGTCGTCTGACGGAAGTTTTGTTTCCATACCAGTAAAGGAGAATATGTAATGCCAACCCCCTGCTACCTCACCCTCAAGGGCGAAACCATGGGTCTTATCAGCGCGGGCGCTTTGGGTAAACAGTCGGTCGGAACGGCGTGGAAGGAGGGGCATGAAGATCAGATTCTGGTCCAGTCTTATGAGTTTGGTATCGCTGTACCCAGCGGAATGGGGCCGGGACGACGCATGCATAAGCCGTTTTCTGTCCGTAAATCCATTGATAAGTCGTCACCGCTGATCAATACCGCGTTGTGCAGTGGTGAGCTGTTAACACAATGTCGTTTGGAGTTTTATCGTGCGGCAGGTGAAGGTCAGCAGGAGCATTTTTATACCGTCGAGTTGAAAGGTGCAGTCATCATTGGCGCCGACGCCTATATGCCTGATTGCCGTGAGCCACGATTTGAACATCTGCACCCGATGGAAACCGTGCGGTTTTCGTATCGGGAGATCTCATGGATACATGAGGTAGGCGGGACCATTGGCTTCGATGAGTGGCGTGAGGCGCAGCAGGCGTGAAGTTGATCAGTGGTCGTGATCCTCTGCCAGAAGAATCCCGAAATGCCTATCCTCCCGAAGAGGCGTGGGAATTGGTCCGGCGTTCATTGGGTGAGCCAGAACCCATCCGGGGTGTAGAGGAACTGCGCCAAGGTTTGATGCTGGACACTGATTCACAGGTGTTGAGTCAGGTTGAGAGCGGTGAATGGCTGCTCGTTAAGCCTGAAGCTTGTTATTTCGACCAGAGCCACATCGCAATGGAGACCAAGGAGCGCAGGTTGGCAGAGTTGCTCCGCTCACCGCCGCTTCAGGCCCCGCCGCCCAGGCAAACCTTGTTCAGATTGGTCGACAGCGAAACCTGGGAGCCCTTCAGTCATCGTAGATTCGCCTCGTGGATCACGGGTGAGCGCAATGAAATTCGAACGGATGCCGCAGGAGTGATCCACTCCCGGCTATTGGATGCCAGTGAAATAGCGTCTCTGCGGCTGGGGTTTGAGTTGCCGGGCTTTATCAGGAATTTCGCAGATCCATCCGTGGTCAATTAACGCGCGTCCATCAACACATCCCGAAAAACATCAGGTCTGGTAGCTGCAATGTGCAGTAGCGAGCGAGCGGCGCCCGAGGGTGAGCGTCGGCCTTGTTCCCACTCCTGAAGCGTGCGAACTGATACGCCTAAAAGCTCAGCAAACCTTGGTTGGGAAAGCCCGGTTTTGCTTCGCGCTTCAGCAGCTTCAGTGACTTCCACTCGATGAACTGCCCCGAGTTTTCCGGCTTTGATATCTCGTATCGAGGCCAGCAACTCCTCACCAATATTACGTCTGGCGTCACGCTCGATCAGTTCTTTTTCAGTCAATGGCATGGTTAAGTTCCTTGGAGATTTTGCGCAAGATGTGGGCAGGAATACTTTCAGTGGCGCCTTTGCCATAGATCAGCAGGGTGACTAACGCTCCGCTAGCAAGCTGTGCGGTATAGATCACTCGGACCGAGCCGCTTTTACTTCTTCCATCCATACCCCAGCGCACCTTGCGACAACCACCTGAGCCCTGGACAACCGCGCCGGCATCCGGATTCTTGGCAAGAAAGGCCATGAAGGCGCCGCGTTCTTCCTCTGTCCAATAGTCGGGCCATAAACGTGTAAATAGAGGGGATTCGATAATCGTCAGCATTTTGGATTCTACGTCTCTGACGTATTCTCGGCAAGCTACTCAGTCTCCGCTGCGAGCTCCGGAATTCGTTGAACTTGCGATGATTGGATGTGGGTGTATCTGATTGACTCCAGGCCGGAATAGTCCGGGCACAGCACATGAGGGTCAATGGGTAACGCTGTAGGACTTTTCTGGATTTATTGTGAGTGCTCTGTCCGATGCCAATACTCAGTGACAAAACCTCCACCCCCGCGTACCGGCAAAACGCACCTTGCTGTAAGGTTGCGGTCAGAGCACTGAATCCGTGATTTGAAAGGGACATAGCCATGCTGGATTGGAAGAACCGCGCAGGCAGCGCGAGTGACCGCGTTGATGAACCTGCTTCGGCCAAGCGCCGGGGTTACTTGGGTGGATTGTTTTATAGCCGTGCGCTGGGCGCGCTGGTGGCGATCTATCTGGTGGTCACCTTGTTGATCGGTTGGTACTGGAGCAGTGAGCCAGCGCTATTTCCGGTCCAGCAAAATGCGCAGGCGGCGGCCCAGCGTGAAGGCAAGCAGATGGTGATCGGTTACACCACTGTCGAAACCCTGAAAACCGTGACCCAGACACTTCTGGACAAGCGCGGCGGTTACCTGTCCAACGACCGTCTGCCACCGGGTCTGTGGCTGGATAACATCCCTAGCTGGGAATATGGCGTGCTGGTCCAGGTGCGTGACCTGAGCCGTGCACTGCGTAAGGACTTTGCTCGTTCTCAATCCCAGTCGGCTGAAGACGGCGATCTGGCCCGTGCCGAGCCACTGTTCAACTTCAACAACAACAGCTGGGTGTTGCCTTCGAGCGAATCTCAGTACCGTGAAGGTATCTCAGCCCTGAACCGCTATCAGGCGCGGCTTTCCGATCCCGGTCAGAAGAACGCCTTGTTCTACGCCCGTGCTGACAACCTGAATAACTGGCTGGGCGATGTGAATACTCGCTTGGGCTCGTTGTCGCAGCGCCTGTCGGCCAGTGTGGGTCGAGTCAAACTCAACAGCACTTTGAAGACCGAGGCCATCGTCGACGTTAAACCGGGGGAAGTGCTTCAGGTTGACGAAGAAATCGTCGAGACGCCGTGGTTGCAGATCGACAACGTATTCTATGAAGCACGCGGTCAGGCCTGGGCGCTTTCGCATCTGCTGCGCGCGATTGAAGTCGACTTTGCTGATGTCCTGGCCAAGAAAAACGCCACGGTCAGTGTGCGTCAGATCATTCGTGAACTGGAGGCTTCCCAGGAGCCGCTGTGGAGCCCGATGGTCCTGAACGGCAGCGCGTTTGGCGTGCTGGCCAACCACTCGCTGGTCATGGCCAACTACATTTCACGCGCCAACGCTGCTGTGATCGACCTTCGTCAATTGCTGTCGCAGGGCTGATTCATGCCGTTCTCTTCAGAAGAGGCTGCGCATCGTGCCGCCTCTGACGCCGAACAGATTGCCTGGGTCGACGAGCAGGACTACCTGCTCGGCGCCCTCGGCCGCGCTCAGTTGCGTGAAGGCGGGCTGATCGGGCGCGGTACTTATATTCTGCTGTTCAACTCCTCGGGCGATTTGTGCGTGCACCGTCGCACGCTCAGCAAAGCCATATATCCGGGCTATTGGGATGTGGCGGCCGGCGGCATGGTTCAGTTTCACGAGAGCTATGCCGAGTCAGCGGCGCGTGAGCTGGAAGAAGAGTTGGGCGTCAGTGGCGTGCCGTTGATCGAGCATGAGCACTTCTTTTTCGACCAGCCGGGCAACCGGCTGTGGTGTGCGGTGTTTTCCGCTGTCTGGGACGGGCCTCTGACCCTGCAGCCCGAGGAGGTGCTGGAAGCGCGCTTTCTTCCGGTCGCCGAGGTGATGCGCGAAACCGTGAATAAGTCCTACTGCCCGGATTCGCTGGCGGCGTTGAAGCGTTATCTGGCCTCAAGCTAATCGCCGATCCTGTATGAGCCAACTTGTTTGCGAGACGGTGGGTCAGACATCGCCTCGCCAACAAGTTGGCTCCTACAGGGGAGGGTGACTTATCCACTTCGCAAATCCCGGCTAAATTGGCGCATATTGGCCCTTAGCAATCGGGCTTTTTGTCGTTACACTGCGCGACCTTTTTCAAGCTGGCCGGGGGTTCCCGTCCAGTTGCGCTGCCCCTGCCAGAGTGGGGCTTCGCGTCGGCTGGCTGTCATGCGCGGGTCGACTCATCTTCAGTCCTCAACAAGAGGATTTGCAGTGGCTAAAAAAGCCTCATCCTTCGCCGCCCTGGGTGGCCTGGTGTTTTCAACCGACGCAGGGCGGCATTGCCCTGACTGCCGTCAACCCGTTGATGCCTGCACGTGTAAACAGACACTGATTCCTGAAGGCGATGGTATCGCTCGTGTACGCCGCGAAAGCAAAGGCCGTGGCGGCAAAACCGTGACGACCATTACCGGCGTGCCCCTGGCCGAAGAAGGCCTCAAAGAGCTCGCCAAGACCCTCAAACAGCGCTGCGGAACCGGTGGCGCGCTCAAGGACGGCGTCATCGAAATTCAAGGCGACCACGTCGAGCTGTTGCTGGCCGAGTTGGTCAAGCAAGGCTTCAAGGCGAAGAAATCCGGCGGTTGATGGCCTGGGCAGGCGATGCAAACTCTGCGCGCCATCACCGGTCTATTGCACACAGGCGGCCAGCACCAAACCGTCATTTGCACGCTTTACACTGCGCGCAGCCCGAATTCCGGCTGGCGCCACCCGACTTTTTTATAGGGGACTTCGATGTCCGTACGACGCACACGTAAAGATGATGGCAGCCAATGGACCGTTGCGGACAGCCGCAGCGTTTATGGGATCCGTCACTGGGGAGCCGGTTATTTCGCAATCAATGAAGCCGGTCGCGTTGAAGTTCGTCCCAACGGGCCGGACAGCTCGCCTATAGATCTTTACGAGCAGGTCGACGACTTGCGCAAGAGCGGGCTGAGCCTGCCGTTGCTCGTTCGCTTCCCCGACATCCTGCAAGACCGCGTCCGTCAGCTGACCGGCGCATTCGACAGCAACATTGCGCGCCTGGAATACCAGAACGTCTACACCGCGCTGTACCCGATCAAGGTCAACCAACAGGAAGCAGTGGTCGAGAACATCATCGCCACGCAAAACGTTTCCATCGGTCTGGAAGCCGGTTCCAAGCCTGAGCTGATGGCCGTCCTTGCGCTTGCTCCAAAAGGCGGCACCATCGTCTGCAACGGTTACAAAGACCGTGAATTCATTCGTCTGGCGCTCATGGGCCAGAAGCTGGGTCACAACGTGTTCATCGTGATCGAGAAAGAATCCGAAGTTGAGCTGGTGATTGAAGAAGCAGCTGAACTGAAAGTCGCGCCACAAGTTGGCCTGCGCGTGCGCCTGTCTTCCCTGGCATCGAGCAAATGGGCAGACACCGGCGGCGAGAAATCCAAGTTTGGTCTGTCGGCGGCGCAATTGCTGTCAGTGGTCGAGCGCTTCCGCAAGGCGGGTCTGGACCAGGGCATTCGCCTGCTGCACTTCCACATGGGTTCGCAGATCGCCAACCTGGCCGATTACCAGCACGGTTTCAAGGAAGCGATTCGTTACTACGGCGAGCTGCGCAACCTGGGCCTGCCGGTGGATCACATCGACGTAGGCGGCGGTCTGGGGGTCGACTACGACGGCACCCACTCGCGCAATGCCAGTTCCATCAACTACGACATGGACGATTACGCCGGTGTCGTGGTCGGCATGCTCAAGGAATTCTGCGACGCGCAGGGCCTGCCGCATCCGCACATTTTCTCGGAAAGCGGCCGCTCGCTGACCGCGCACCACGCCATGCTGGTGGTTCAGGTGACTGACGTCGAGAAGCACAACGACGAAGTGCCGGTGATCGAAGACAAGGAAAGCCTGCCGGAGACCCTGCAATGGCTGGTTGATCTGCTGGGCCCGACCGATATCGAAATGGTCACCGAGACCTACTGGCGCGCGACGCACTACATGAGTGACATCGCCACCCAGTACGCTGACGGCAAAATCACCCTGGCTCAGAAAGCCCTGGGCGAGCAGTGCTATTTCGCCGTATGCCGCCGCCTGCATAACTCGCTGAAGGCGCGTCAGCGTTCCCACCGTCAGGTGCTGGACGAGCTCAACGACAAGCTGGCAGACAAGTACATCTGCAACTTCTCGGTCTTCCAGAGCCTGCCCGATACCTGGGCGATTGATCAGGTACTGCCGATCATCCCGCTGCATCGCCTGAACGAAGAGCCGATGCGCCGCGCGGTGCTGCAAGACCTGACCTGCGACTCCGACGGCAAGATCAATCAGTACGTGGATGAGCAAAGCATCGAAACCAGCTTGCCGGTCCATGGCCTGAACGAAGGCGAAGACTATCTGCTGGGCGTTTTCCTGGTGGGCGCATATCAGGAAATTCTGGGTGACATGCACAACCTGTTCGGTGATACCGACTCGGTGAATATCTACCAGAACCCGGATGGCAGCGTTTACTCGGCAGGCATCGAGACCCACGACACCATCGAGGACATGCTGCGTTATGTGCACTTGTCGCCGGAAGAACTCATGACCCATTACCGGGACAAGGTCGCCAGCGCCAACATCACCCCGCGCGAGCGCACCTACTTCCTGGACGCCCTGCGCCTGGGGCTGACGCGGTCTTCTTATCTGTCGTCTTGATGGCAAGGTGTTGATGTCAGAGCACAGGCTGCAAACGCAGCGGCGTTTGCAGCCTGTGCCTGAGCAGATCAATGGTTACGCACGCGGATCAGCTCATACAGGCTGCAGCGCTTCCATCTTGACGTAACCAATTGCTTTTAGATGTTCTGTGTCGTCTGCATCAAAGTTGACCTCGACCACTTGAGCAAACTCTTCCACGGCCCGCTGCACTTTCTGCTTGAGCTGAAATACCGCCGTTTCAATCTCTGCGACTACTTTCGGGCCGGACAGGAAAGTAATTCCGGTGCCTGAATCAGACTGTTCGATGGCCACCTGTCGCGCTTGCTCCTCTGCTCGGCGTTGGATAAGCGCCCGAGTTGCTTCTTCTACTTGGTGCTGGGCAAGTTGAATGGCTGCCTCCTTGGCACGCTGTTGGGCCGCCACCTCTTCTGCGCGCCGCTGCCGTTCGGCTTCCTCAGCCTGTTGCTGTGCTAACTGCCGTGCAGCTTCTTCGGCTTGACGCTGAGCGAGCTGTCGCGCGGCTTCTTCAGCCTGGCGTCTTGCATGCTGGCGCTCCTGTTCCTCCAGACGCGGCTGAATGCTCATAAGACTGCTTCTAAAATTGCTTAAAAACCGGATGCATTGCATAACGAAGTTGGCTTTTACTGTCAGCGAGTAAAAATCAGTGGCTCCGTGCCCTGGCAGGGTCCCTAGCGTCATCATGTTTTCAACATCTGCTTTCGTTGACTGGGTCCCGCCCCAGAATAAATTGGCGTTATCGATATGCTCCTGTTGGATACCCGCACGCTTGCTTGCAACTAGATGGTCGGTCGCACCTCGATAGCGGCTCACGATCTGGACGGGCGATAAGCCATGAAGATGCCCAGCATGTGCGTTAACTTCTGACTGAAGGAAATTCGGTAGCTGATGAAGCTGTGAGTAAAATTCTTCCATGATTGGATTCCTGATTGGGTAAGCGTTCGTGTGGCGGATGATCGAACTGGCAGTTACGTCGCAGCTCAGTTGGATCGTTCGCAAGTTAAGTAGAGATCGAAATGTTTAGGGATTTCCATACCGCTCACGATTTCTATGGCGTGTATTTGCGCTGGCGTCAGCAGGTGGTCATTGGCACAGTAGGCCTCGTCGTCCCATTTCATAATAGGGGTTAAGTCATCCAAGGTAAGGGGTAATTCTATTTTGAATGCGATGTCATCCTTGCTGAATTCAAATCCTGTTATGAAATGTCTCATGGTTCTATCCTTCTTGTTGGGTCCGCAGGTTTTGTTTCTAAACCCGTTTTATAGTCGAATTCTCCTAGGTGCTTTCCTTTTTTGTATATTTTTCAACGGTACCATGGCGTAGGTCCCATTCGAGAATGCTACCGTCCTTATCGATCCAGCGCGCCCTCACGCCGCCGCCGCCTTGGATAATGGTTTTTCCCCTGCTTAATTTTGCTTCTGGGAATCCTGGTAGGAAGTTGGGCTTTGTATGATAACTGTGATCCCCTGGTCGCTCATTGAAGACGATGTAGATCGGTTCGAAACCCGGTCCGATAAGTATATAGTCTGGTTCGTCGTAGTCTGCTTGTGGAAGGCTTTCTACGAAGATGTCGCTGGATATTATCGGAAGCCCTTCACTATGGGCGGGGGGCGGAATTTGTCCCGGCGAAATAGTAGAGCTGTCTTGTTGACTCGTTATTGGAGTCCAGATCAGCGCAGGGATGTAGTCCCCGTCACGGATAAATTCGTACGTATTGTTCTGCGCGTTGTAGGTGAAATTTCTTACGCGAACCTTTGTGCCGATGGTGACGCCATCCGTTTCTACCCACTTGGCGATGGGCCCGCCGCTGCCTTGCTCGACTATCAGTCGGTGGGGAAGGTCAATAGTCCCTTTTTTGTTGGCGACGAACTCAAGGTCCAGGCCTTCGGGGATGTTCAGCTGGGAGAGCGGCGTGCCCATAACCGGTGCCGACCGCTCTGCGTTTCCTGTCTCGGATGAGTACGTCGCGAGGAGTGCAGGCAGGTTGCGGCCAAGTCGCTGTGCTACTGCGCGCGTGAACTGTTCCTTGGCGATCCGGGTAGCCTCTTCCATCACCGTACCGCCGTGTGTTGTCACGCCGGCGTTGGGCAGGGGCGGTGCGGAAACCATGGCCCAAAGTTCTGCTGCGTTGGCTAAGGCGCTGTTGGCTGCGCCCATTGCTGGCTTTGACGGAGAATCTTCGGCAACAACGTGTTTAGAAAGTTGAGCTTGCGCATATTGCTCAGAGAGCAGTTTTGATTTGTCGGAGAGCAGGCTAATTGACTCGGCGAGTAACTTCTGCTCATAGAATCTCCCGGTGCCTTCGCGCCAGACTTCGTGCAAACGGTGGGCGCGCTGGGCGTCTCCGAGGCTATTCCCCACCAAATGATGCTGGTATTGCTCTGCCGTATACGGGAATGGTTGAGATGCAGCTCCCGCTGAAGCGCGTAAATTTGAAGCTTCTAGTTGAGAAGTTTTACTGCTGATCAGGTAATTTATTCGAGCCTTTTCTTCCAGAATTAAGTCAAGTAGTTGAGTCTCTGGGGGCGGGCCGCTTGAAGGCTGCGCCAAATCATCCAATTCTTGGTGTAGTGAACCGGCTAATTCTTCAGATCTTTGTTTATATCGCTGGGAAAGCTCGTTGCTTTCTGTGTGATAAGCACTGCTAAGTGTGCTGAGAGCATCTTTGTAAGCCCTGTTCGCACGCTCCCTCTCAGCAATAGCATGCGCAGCGGCTTGCGCTTGGGCATCCGCTCTACGTTGGGCTTCTTCTCTTTCGCGGGCTTCGACTTGTGCGCGATCACGCGCTTGCGCCTCAGCTCTTGCCTGGGCCTCCGCATGTGCCTGCTCTCTAGCTCTTTGCTGAGCAATTGCGAGCTTACGTCGTCGTCTGCGTTTTTTACTCGATCCGCGAGTATTAGTGAACCCGCCTCCAAAGAAACCGATGTTGGGTTGTTTCGCCGAACCTCCGTGTCCGATGTTCACAGTTCCGGTCGTTGTGTCATGCAGTAAGTTAGTTTGTCGCTTTTTTCTTGTGACCATACAGGACTCCTTGTTTGTATGGTCAGGTTGTATTGTTTGTCGATTGCGATGTGGTGAATAGATATCGTTATGGAGTTTTTCTTGCTGAGAATGACCAGGCGTTTTCTTTGGAAGTTAAAATCGTTATTGCGTAATCCACTTCCTGTTTTTCTGTAGGCAACTTCCTTTTCTGCGTTTCGCTCTCTACCCGGCAGGCCTTCTCGGCCAAAATCCACGGCCGTTTCCCCTGTAGAGACAAACCACATGGCCGGTTCCGCCGCGCATCACTTTCGTTTGGACATTGATCCTCTGTTCCAGGATTTGCAGGTGCTGTCGTTCACCGGGACGCAGGCCATCAGCGAGCCTTTCGTTTTTGAGCTCGAAGTGCTCATCGATGACCCTTGGCTGGACGTGCCGAACCTCATGTACAAGACCGCCTTCCTGAGCTTCAAGGGGCGTGATTCCGGTATTCACGGGCAGATTCAGGGCGTCATGCGCAGCCACTTCCGGCCGGGGCCTGCCTGTTATCAGATGACGATCGGGCCCCGGTTGGCGTGCCTGGCGCAGCGTTACACGCCGCGAATCTTCCAGTGCATGACGGCGACCCAGATCATTGATCAGGTGCTGAGCGAACATGGCATCCGCAACCACACCTACCGTTTCGATCTAAAAGCCGAGCCGCCACGGCGCGAATACTGCGCGCAGTACCGGGAGTCCGATCTGGAGCTGGTTCAGCGCTTGTGTGCCGAGGAGGGTATCCACTATCACTTCGAGCATTCCCGGCTGGGTCACGCATTGGTGTTTGGCGAGGGGCTGCGCGGTTTTCCTCGCGGGCCGGTGGCCCATTATCAGCAGGCGCCGATGCAACCAGGCGTTGCGCGTTTTTCCATCAACACCGAGGCTGACGAGCAGGTCGATACCACTCGGCCGGGCGCTGAGGGGGAGAGCTCATTGCCTTTTGTGGCCTCCGGTTATCTAATGCCGCTCAAGGGTCATCCTGACGCGGCGTTGAACCATTTGTGGCTGGTGACAAAGGTGGTGCATCAGGGCTTCGACCCTCGCCAGATGGAGGCGGCAACCGGGCATGAGCCGCCGATGTACATCAACCATTTCAAGGTGGCTTCCTGGGAGGCCGGTTTCAAACCCAGGGCTCGGCCGCGCCCCTATCGGGTGCCGCTGCACAGGGCGCAGATCGTGGGTGGCGAAGGTGAACCCGTCAGCCGGGACGCAGAAGGTCGGGTCAAAGCGCTATTCGACTGGGTGGGTCAGGGGCATGCTGCCATTCATCACCATTGCTGGTTGCCCGTGAGTGAGCACCTGACCTCCGTTTTGCTGGGCGGCATGCACGTCATGGTGAGCTTCGAGGAGGGCGATATCGACAGGCCGCTGATCATCGGCTGTCTCTGGCGCCCCACCGCCCTGATGCCAACAGCGCCGCTGCCGTGCACCACGCCAGAGCTGGTTCAAGTCCAGTTGTCCCTGGCGACTGCGTTGGGGGACGAGCCTGGCATCCAGATCGACGGTGGCGCCCATATCGCTTGGGACGAGGGGAGGGAAATGTCCTTTCGTGTCGGTCAGAGCCAACTGACGATCGATGCCGATGGCGTGAAGCTGAGCAGCCCGCAGGTCCTGTTTGTCGGGGCGCGGGCCGCAACCGAGGTAAACGATTGAGGCTAGGTTCAGTGCCCGGGCTGGCCGCTGAACCACGCCCCGCGTTGGCTCAGTTGCCAGGTAACAAAGCCCAGCGTCAGGGCGCGCAGCAACATGAAGGTCAGCAGCGTCAGCCAGAGGCCATGGTTGCCGAAGTCATGCAGCGCCCAGGCAAAAGGAGCGATGAGCAGCATGTTGGCCAGCATGGTGTTGCGCATCTCGCGGGCGCGAGTGGCGCCGATGAACAAGCCGTCGAGCAGATAGCTCCAGACCGCCAGCAGCGGCAACGCGGCCAGGTACGGCAGGTAGATGAACGCCGTCTGCCGAACTTCGACGATGTCTGTTTGCAGTGCGATAAACCAGTGGCCTGCCAGCAGGAACAACAACGCAAAGCCCAGGCTGGCAATCAGCGACCAGCCTGCAGCAACGGTCAGTGAGCGGCGTAAAGCGTCCCTGTCCCGGGCGCCGATGGCGTGTCCGCAAAGGGCTTCAACGGCATGGGCCAGGCCATCCAGCGCATGGGCGGTGATCAACAGACCGTTGAGCAGCAGGGCGTTGGCGGCGACCGTTGCATCGCCAAGCCGGGCGCCTTGCACGGTAATCAGGAAAAACACCGATTGCAGGACCAGGCTGCGAATGAAAATGTCTCGGTTGACCGCCAGCAGTGGGCGCCAGTTGCGCCACAGCTTCAGTGCAGCCCAGGCCACATGGCCCGGCCAGTGGCGCAGGGTTTTGCGAGTCAGGGCCAGGCCGAGCAGGGCACCGATCCATTCAGCGATCACCGACGCACGGGCCGAGCCGACCACGCCCCAGTCCAGGCCCATGACGAACCAGAGGTTCAAGGCGATGTTGATCAGGTTGGTGGTCAGCAAGATGATCAGTGGCGCGCGGGCGTTCTGGGTGCCGAGGAACCATCCCACCAGCGCATACCCGGCCAGCGCGGCGGGCAGGCCGAATAACCGAGTGTGAAAGAACTCCCCGGTGAGCTGCTGCAAATCGGCGGACGGTTGCATCATGCTCAGCGCCAGATGGCTGAACGGCAGGCCGATGACCGCCAGCAGCATCGCCAGTCCCATGGACAGCAACAGGCCCTGCAGCAGAATCTGGCGCAACGCCGAGCCGTCGCTGCGGCCTGCCGCCTGGGAGGCAAACCCGGTGGTGCCCATGCGCAGGAAACCCATCGACCAGGCCAGGAAGGTGTACAGCGTGGAACCCACCGCCACCGCGCCCAATTGATGAGCATGGGGCAGATGGCCGATCACGGCGCTGTCGACCAGCGCCACCAGCGGTACGGAAATATTGGACAGAATCATCGGCGCCGCCAGTGCCCAGACCCGGACATGGGTTGAACGATGGCGCCAATCGTTGAGCAAGGTGGACATGAAGGCTCCCGGGCAAGGGGAGCATTGTAGGCATCGTTCTACAGCCAAGCGCATATTTCTCTGTAGGAGCTGCCGCAGGCTGCGAAAGCATTCTTTCTGACTCACCGCGATTCGCAGCCTTCGGCAGCTCCTACAGATTGCGTGTCCATTTCCTACAACAAGCCCTGAGAACAAAGTCTCAAACAGGCGGTCTATCTTGCGCTTCGACATATCCGGTCACGTGGCCGGTCTGTAGCTGCTATATAGTCACCTTCTCTCACCCGTCGCCAAATGAGTGCCCCATGTTGAACAAAGGATTGTTTCTGGCCTGCGCGCTTGCGTTGCTGAGCGCCTGCGATTCCTCCACCCCCGACAAGCCCGCCCCGGCCAATGCGCCAGCTGCGCAATCTGCAGCAGTGGAGTCGAGCAAGCCCAAACCGGCGGTGGACCTTCCTGAGTTGAGCAAGCGTTACGCGGGGCGTGAGTTGACGGTGGTGGATGTCTCGGAAATCCAGGTCGACGGCGCCAGTACGCTGTCGGTGAGTTTTTCGATCCCGCTGGACCCGGAGCAGAAGTTCGCTGAAAAACTGCATCTGGTGGACAGCAAGAATGGCAAGGTCGACGGTGCATGGGAGCTGTCCGACAACCTGATGGAATTGCGCCTGCGTCACCTTGAGCCGCAGCGCAAGCTGGTGCTCACCGTTGATGCCGGTCTGGTGGCCGTCAACAAGGCCAGGCTCGCTGCCGAGTTCATCAGCCGTCTGGAAACCGCCGACCTCAAAGCCACGGTCGGTTTCGCCAGCAGTGGCAGCCTGTTGCCTACTCGCCTGGCTGAAGGCTTGCCGGTCATTGCGCTGAACGTCGACAAGGTCAACGTCGAGTTCTTCCGCATCAAGCCTGATGCACTGCCTGCGTTCCTCGGCAGCTGGCGGGGGGCGTCGAGCCTTGAGTATTACGAATCCAACGAATTGCTGAGCCGCGCCGAACTGGTCTACGAAGGTCGCTTCGACCTGAACCCGGCGCGCAATACCCGGGAAACCGTGCTGCTGCCGATTGCCGGGATCAAACCGCTGCAACAGCCGGGTGTTTACCTGGCGGTAATGCGTTCTTCCGGGACGTATTCCTACGCCAACCCTGCGACGATTTTCACCTTGAGTGATATCGGTCTGTCGGTGCATCGCTACGCCAACCGTCTGGACGCCTTCGCTCAGGCGCTGGAGGGCGGCAAAGCCCTGAGTGGCGTCGAGCTGGAGCTCTACGACAATGAAGGCAAAGTGATCGGCCAAGCCAAGACCGACAATGCCGGCCACGCCCAACTGCCACTGACAGCCAAGGCTGCGGTCGTGCTCGCGCATCAGGACGGGCAAACCAGCATGTTGCGCCTCGACACCGCAGCGCTGGACCTGGCCGAGTTCGACATCACCGGTCCTCAGGCCCACCCTTTGCAGTTCTTTATCTTCGGCCCGCGTGATTTGTACCGCCCAGGTGAAACCGTATTGCTCAACGGCTTGCTGCGCGACAACGACGGCAAGGATGTAAAACCGCAGCCCATCACCGTCGAGGTGCGTCGCCCGGATGAGCAGGTCAGCCGCAAATTTGTCTGGGAGGCGGACAAGTCCGGGCTCTACCAATATCAGCTGCAACTGGCCGAAGAGGCGCCGACCGGGCGTTGGCAGTTGGTCTTCGACCTGGGCGACGGCAAGCCGCAGCTCTATGAATTCCAGGTCGAAGACTTCCTGCCCGAGCGTCTGGCGCTTGAAGTCAAAGGCAGCGATACGCCGATTGCGCCGGCCGATAACGCCGTGTTCGAGATCAGCGGCCGTTATCTCTACGGCGCGCCTGCCTCGGGCAACAGCCTGTTGAATCTGCTTTATGTGCGGCCATTGCGTGAGGCGGTGGCCAGCTTGCCGGGCTATCAGTTCGGTTCGATCACCGAGCAGGACCTCAAGCAAGACCTGGAATACGACGCCAGCACGCTGGACGAAAAAGGCTTGCTGAGCCTGGACCTGGAAAGCCAATGGTCGAAGGTCAAATCGCCGTTGCAGCTGATTCTGCAAGCCAGCCTGCAAGAGTCCGGTGGTCGGGCAATTACCCGGCGTGTGGTGCAGCCGGTCTGGCCTGCCCAGCAGATGCCGGGCCTGCGCCCGTTGTTTGGCAGCAAACAGAACGGCGGTGACGAGTATTACGACGAAGCCGACGGCATGCCGCAGACCGACGGCGACGGCCCGGTGGAATTCGACGTGCTGGTGGCCGATTACGCGGGTAACAAGCTGGCCGCCGAGAACCTCAAGGTCCGGCTGGTGCGCGAGCGTCGCGACTACTACTGGAACTACTCGGACAGTGACGGCTGGAGCTATCACTTCAACGAAAAATTCCTCAACCTGGATGAGGCCACCGTCAGCATCAAGCAGGGCGCGACTGCCAAGGTCAGCTTCCCGGTTGAGACGGGGCCTTACCGCGTCGAAGTGGAAGACCCGAAAACCGGCCTGATCAGCAGCATGCGTTTCTGGGCCGGTTATCGCTGGCAGGACAATGCCGAAGGCGGCGCAGTGCGGCCTGATCAAGTCAAGCTGGCGCTGGACAAACCTGGTTATAACGACGGCGATATCGCCAAAGTGACCGTTACGCCGCCTTCCGCAGGCAAAGGTTATCTGCTGGTGGAATCCAGTGAAGGCCCGCTGTGGTGGCAGGAAATCGACGTGCCGGCTGAAGGCAAAACCTTTGACGTGCCGCTGGACAAGCAATGGGCCCGGCATGATCTGTACGTCAGCGCGCTGGTGATTCGTCCCGGCGAGCGCAAGGCCAATGTCACGCCAAAACGTGCGGTCGGCGTGCTGCATCTGCCATTGGACCGCTCGCCACGCAAACTGGCACTGACCGTCACCGCGCCGGAAAAAATGCGACCCAAGCAACCCCTGAAACTCAAGATTGCCGCGAAAAATGTCGACGGCAGTGTGCCTAAAGAAGTGCATGTGCTGGTGTCGGCCGTGGACGTCGGCATCCTCAATATCACCCGCTACGCCACGCCTGATCCCTTCGCCAGCCTGTTCGGGCGCAAGGAATACGGTGCTGACCAACTGGATGTATACGGGCAGTTGATCGAAGCCGGTCGCAATCGCCTGGCGACCCTGGCCTTCGGCGGTGATGCGCTGGCCAAGGGCGGCAAACGGCCTGACACCTCGGTCACCATAGTTGCGCTGCAAAGCGCGCCGGTGACTTTGAATGAGCAGGGCGAAGGTGAAGTCAGCGTCGATATTCCGGACTTCAACGGCGAGCTGCGGATCATGGCCCAAGCCTGGACCGGCGAGCGCTATGGCATGGCCGAGGCGAAAACCGTGGTGGCTGCGCCGATTATCGCCGAACTCTCCGCGCCGCGCTTTTTGGCCGGCGGCGACCAGACCACTGTCGCGCTGGACCTGTCGAACCTGTCGGGTGCGCCCCAGAAGCTGACCGTGCAGGCCAGTGCTGAAGGGCAGTTGAATCTGGCCAACGGCGACCTGAACCAGACGGTCCAACTGGCTGTTGGTCAACGCACCACGCTGCGCATTCCGGTGCGGGCATCGGGCGGTCTGGGGCAGGGCAAGTTCAAAGTCATGGTGCAAGGGCTGGTGCTGCCGGGTGAAGACCTGCCGCCGTTCTCCCGTGAGTGGAACATTGGCGTGCGCCCTGCGTATCCGGCGATCCTCAAGCACTATCGCGCGGCCATCAATGATCAGCTGTGGAGCCTGCCGGAAGGTGCGCTCGATGCGTTTGAACCGGCAGGTCGCGAGGCCATGCTGTCGGTGTCGAGTCGTCCACCGTTGAACCTCGGCGAGCAGATCCGCGCACTGGAAGCCTACCCTTACGGTTGCCTTGAACAGACTGCGAGCGGGCTTTATCCATCGCTGTATGCCGACGCCGAGACCCTCAAGCGCCTGGGCATCAAGGGCGAAACCGATGCCGTGCGCAAGCGTAAGGTCGAGCTGGGCATCGAGCGGCTGCTGGGCATGCAACGCCACAACGGCAGCTTTGGCCTGTGGAATGCTGATGGCGAAGAAGAATACTGGCTGACCGCTTATGTCACCGATTTCCTGCTGCGCGCCCGTGATCAAGGCTTCGCTGTGCCGCCGGATGCCTTGAAAAAGGCTAACGAGCAGCTGCTGCGTTATTTGCAGGAGCGCAATCTGGTGGAAGTCAGCTACAGCCAGAACGCCGAACACACCCGCTTTGCGGTGCAGGCTTATGCGGGGCTGGTATTGGCTCGCAGTCAGCAGGCGCCTTTGGGTGCCTTGCGCAGCCTGTTTGATCGCAGGACCGATGCACGCTCGGGCTTGCCACTGGTGCAACTGTCGGTGGCGCTGGAAAAAATGGGCGACAAACCCCGCGCTGATCAGGCCATGCAGGCCGGATTGGCGGCGAGCCGCAAAGGCAACGAATGGCTGGCCGATTACGGCAGCCCGCTGCGTGATCAGGCGCTGATCCTGTCACTGCTGGAAGAGAACAATCTGGCGGCGGACAAACGCGACCAGCGTCTTTTCGCCTTGGCGGATGAAGTGGCGGCCAACCGTTATCTGTCCACTCAGGAGCGCAACGCGCTGTTCCTGGCGGGCCGTGGCTTGCTAAGCAAACCGGAAAGCAAATGGGTCGCGACCCTCACTAGCGGCACGCAAAGCCGTGACATCAGCAATCAGCAACCGGGCCTCAAGCTCGACGGACCGCTGCTGGCCTCACCCCTGACGGTTCAGAATCAGGGCAGTGAAACCCTCTATCAGCAATTGACGATCTCGGGCTATCCGACTCAGCCACCGGCCGCCGGGGGTGAGAACCTCAGCATTCGTCGCGAGTACCTGAACCTTGATGGCGAACCTGCTCAGCTGGGCGCCCTGAAAAGCGGTCAGCTGCTGTTGGTGCACATTGAAGTCAACGCCAAACAACGGGTGCCAGATGCGCTGGTCGTGGATCTGTTACCCGCCGGCCTGGAACTGGAAAACCAGAACCTGGCCCAGAGCGCGGCGAGCCTGCAAGACGCCAGCGATTCAGTCAAACAGTGGCGTGAATCCATGGAGAATGCGGGTATCAAGCATCAGGAATATCGCGGTGATCGCTACGTGGCCGCGCTGGACCTGAATGGCTACAACACGGTGCACCTGCTGTACCTGGCGCGCGCTGTGACGCCGGGTATCTATCGCGTACCGCCGCCGCAGGTGGAGTCGATGTATCGGCCGAACTGGCAGGCGCTGGGTGAAGCGGCTGCGCAGATGGTGGTGAAGGGCAAATAACGACAATTTCCTGTAGGAGCTGCCGAAGGCTGCGAAAGCGGTATGTCAGGCAGATTGCTTTCGCAGCCTTCGGCAGCTCCTACAGGTCACTCACATCAATGAATAATCCAGCTCAACAGCCACAAGCCCAATATCAGCCAGATGATGCCCATGATGATCGAGGCCCGCATGAAGGCGCGGATGGCTGAATACAGCAGCATCAGCCCGACTATCAACGCGGCGATGCTGATCAGCGAGGTGTCCATGCCCAGTGTCCGGGACAGCCCTTCGACGAAATTGCCGCCCGCATGAGTGAAGATGTTGAACAACCATTCCAGGCTATCGACGATAAAGCGAATCACCGCGCCTAGCGCCTGGCCCAACCATTCGAAAAAGCTTTCTACCTGCATATGTGCGTCCTGATTAGGGTCATGAGAAAAGGCGACTGTTCGCTTTGGCTATCGCTGGGTGCATCGAGTTCCCGAGAGTGTAAAGGCGTTTTGCCTTGAAACCGGGAATATTGTCGCGATTTCTGAAACGCCTGGTTCCTGTAGGAGCGAACTTGTTCGCGAGGCGGTGGCGGGCTTCGACACCTCTACCAACTGAACCACCGCCCTCGCGAACAAGTTCGCTCCTACAGGGGATGTGTCGCGCAGGCCGCTGGCTCGTTACCGGTTTGTTATTGCTCATCACTCTGCTCTGGCTCGCCGACCGCCTCTGGCCGTTACCGTTACCCAAGGACGATCTGGCCCGTGTGGTACTGGCCGAGGATGGCACGCCGTTGTGGCGGTTTGCCGATGCCAATGGTGTATGGCGTTATCCGGTGTCCAGCGCGCAGGTTTCGCCGTATTACCTTGAGGCGCTGCTGACCTACGAAGACCGCTGGTTTTACAGCCACCCAGGCGTAAACCCGCTGGCACTGGTCCGCGCCAGTTGGCAAAACATCACGGGCGCGCGGGTGGTTTCTGGTGGCAGCACCTTGTCGATGCAGGTCGCGCGGCTGCTCGACCCTCATTCGCGGACACTGCACGGCAAGGTCCGGCAATTGTGGCGGACGCTGCAGCTGGAATGGCATCTGTCCAAGGACGAAATTCTTGCGATCTACCTCAACCGCGCACCGTTCGGCGGGACCTTGCAGGGTGTGGCCGCCGCGAGCTGGGCGTATCTGGGCAAGTCGCCCCTGCAACTGACCCGTGCCGAAGCGGCGCTATTGGCGGTACTGCCTCAGGCGCCGAGCCGCTTGCGCCCGGATCGTCACCCCCAACGCGCGCAAGCGGCCCGGGACAAGGTGCTCAGGCGCCTGGCCGAGTTCAAAGTCTGGCCACAAATCGCGGTCAACGAAGCCCTTGAAGAACCGCTGTTGCTGGCGCCGCGTCAGGAGCCGAGTCTTGCGCCTTTGCTGGCTCGTCGTCTGAATCGGCCCGACAGCCCGCCCTTGATTCGCACCACCCTGGACGCGGGTCTGCAACGACGTCTTGAAGAGCTGCTGCTGGGCTGGCGAGCGCGGCTGCCGGAGCGAACCTCGGCGGCGATCCTGGTGGTCGAGGCGCAGAACATGGCGGTGCGCGCCTATGTGGGTTCCGTGGACATCAATGACACCAAACGCTTTGGTCATGTGGACATGATCAGCGCGCTCCGCTCGCCGGGGTCGACCCTCAAGCCGTTTTTGTACGGGCTGTCGATGGACGCCGGGCTGATCCATTCCGAATCGCTGATGCAGGACGTACCACGGCGCTACGGCGATTATCGGCCGGGCAACTTTGCGGCCGGTTTCAGCGGCGCAGTGGCCGCCAGCTCGGCGTTGTCCATGTCGCTCAACTTGCCTGCGGTACAGCTGCTGGAGGCTTACGGCCCTAAACGGTTTGCCGCCGAGTTGCGCAACGGCGGTGTTCCCCTGACCTTGCCGCCGCTGGCCGAGCCGAATCTGGCGATGATTCTGGGTGGCGTCGGCAGTCGCCTGGAAGATCTGGTCGGCGGTTACAGCGCCTTTGCACGGGCCGGGCGCAGCGCCGATATTCGCCTGCAGCCTGACGCTCCGTTGCGCGACCGGCAGATGATGTCGCCCGGTGCGGCGTGGATCATTCGCAAGATCCTCAGTGGTCAGTCGCGACCTGATATCGATCCCCATGCCGAGCTGGTCCAGCGCCCGCAACTGGCGTGGAAAACCGGCACCAGTTATGGCTTCCGGGATGCCTGGGCGATTGGCGTCGGGCCGCGCTTTCTGGTGGGCGTGTGGATTGGTCGCCCGGACGGTACGCCAGTACCGGGCCAATTCGGGCTGGCGTCGGCTGCACCGCTGATGCTGCAGGTGCACGACGTGTTGGCGAACCGCGACAGCCAGCGGGGCATCGCCGCGCCGATTCAGGCGGTGCCGACTAACGTGGGCGTCGCCGCCATCTGTTGGCCGCTGGGGCAACCCATGAGCAAGAGCGACCCCAACTGTCGTCGCCAACGTTTCGCCTGGACGCTGGACGGGACCACGCCTCCCACCTTGCAGGCGCTGGATCAGCCATTGGGTCTGGGCCTGCGGGAGACGATATGGGTCAACGCTCAAGGTCTGCGGGTTGGCTCCCATTGCCCCGGTGCTCAGGCGCAAGACATCGCCCTGTGGCCCGCGCCGCTGGAGCCCTGGCTGCTGCGAACCGAGCGTCGTGAGGCGCGCCTGCCTGCCATCGACCCCGATTGCCCGCCGCAGGTCCTGAACCTGTCGCCGCCGTTATCGATTGTCGGCGTGCATGAAGGCGATCACTTGCGCTTACCCGCAGGCAGTCGTCAGGCGCTGCGCCTGAAACTGACGGCCTTGGGCGGCAGTGGTCGGCGTTGGTGGTTCATTGACGGCGTGCCCATGGCCGACACCCAGAGCCAGGACAGTTTCAACCCGACCTTGAGCCGACTGGGCCGCGTTGAACTCAGCGTGCTCGACGAAAGCGGCCAGACTGCGCGGGTGGTTTTTGAGGTGGTGGATTAAAGCAAGGAGTGGGGGAACCTGTAGGAGCCAACTTGTTGGCGAGGGGCTAAGCAGGCGACGTTAAGCCATCGTCTGTACCGGCGGCTCGCGAACAAGTTCGCTCCTACAAAATAGTGTTAATTCAGATGGCCGATCAGCAGTTCAAAACCCTGTAACTTACGACTATATAACTTAGGTATAACCAGCTTTTTAAGTTATACAAAATACTGATTTATAAGGTAATTTTCTTATAGATATCTATCCGGTTAATACCATGTTGTGAGTTGAGCACGTCGCCGATAAGGATTGTTATGGAGCCACGGACAGGGTAGTCCCCCGGCAACAGCGGGGAGCCTGCATAACAACACATGGTGGACGGATTCGCTCATGAAAACTCAAGCGTTGTTGAGAGCCAGTGCAGCATTGACCCTTATTCTCGCTGTCGGATTAGGCGGTTGCAGCAGTGGCGGTGGTGGCTCGAAAAGCCATGTAGACAGCTCATCACCCACAACGGGCACGGATGCAGGCGGGGCGGGCAGTACAGGCATTACCGGGGGAACCGGCGACGGTACTGGCAGCACAGGTGGAACAGGCGGCGGTACCGGTGGCGGAACTGGCGGCTCGATCGGCGACGGCACCGCTGGCACAGGTGGAGGCACTGGCGGCGGAACTGGTGGCGGTACAGGTGGTGGGACCGGCGGCACGGGTGGGACCGGCGGTGGTACTGGCGGCGGCACCGGTGGAGGCACCGGCGGCGAGACTGATCCGGGGACTGGCGGTGGGTTTACCGTGTCGTCATTCAATGAAACCAGCGGCGCTACCGGCAATATGTTGAGCCAGTTGGGCGATGCAGTGATCGGTGTCGGCGACGTGGTGGCGATGATCCCCATCGCAGGCAATGCAGACCTTACCGAAGGCGCCGGTGGCCTGATCTCTTCTCTGGGGTTTGCCACCAACAGCGTGGGCACCGGCGTGACCACAGGTCTGGGCACCCTGGGCAGCGACAGCAATGCAGTGGGCGTCACCCTGTCCAGTGTTGGCGAAGCGACGGGTGATCTGGGTGGCGGCGTTTCATCCCTGGGGCGCGGCGTCTCTCGCTTCGCGGCTTCTTCGCAAATCGAACAGGTTCCGCTGGTCGGCACCGTGGTGGGCAAGGCCGGTAATCTGGTCGACGGCGTGGGCCAGAAGGTCACCATGCTGGGCGACACCCTGAGCGCAGCAACCACCAGCGGGCCAGTGGGTTCGCTGACTCAGAAAGTCGGCGACAGGCTTGTGCCGGTGGTGGCCATGCTTGAGTCCACCACCAACAAAGTGGGCAGCGCGACTGGCCTGGGTGCGCCGGTAGACGGCCTGCTGCAAAACGTCCAGGGCGCCTTGAACGACGTTGGCAGCAAACTGGCAGGTGCTACCGGCAGCAATCAACTGGCTGGCGGCCTGGGCGGCACGGTGGGTGGGTTGGGCAATGTGGTCGGTGCGGCCGGTGGCTTCCTGGCTGGCAATCCAGTCACCGGTGGTGGTTCTGGATCGGTGGGCGGTGGCGCCGGTGGTGGCGTGGCGCTCCCTGGCGTCGGCGGCGTAGGCCTGGTGGAAACCGTTGGCGGGGTCGTCGCAGGAGTGGGCAATGGCTTGAATCTGGGCAGCAGCAATGGCTTGCTCAGCGCAACAGGTGTTAGCGGCGGTGCAGTGGGTGCCACCGTTGCTTCACTGGGTACGGTGCTTGGCGGTAATGGTGTAGCCAACAGCGCCGTCGCAGCTCCGGTAGCCGCGTTGACCAGCAACATCAGTGCGGCAGTCACTCCAGTGGTATCGGGTGTGGCGAGCATCACGCAACAGGTCGGCGGCGCTACCGGGCTCGGTGCCCCGGTCAACGGCCTGGTGGCACAGGTCGGCAGTGCAGTGGGCAGCCTCGGCAACAACGTGGCCGCGAGTGTGAACAACCCGGTGGGCGCAGCCCTGGGCACGACCGTCAGCAGTCTGGGAGCAACCGTGGCGCAAGTCGGCGGCCTGGTAGACGGTGGTGCCGCCGGTGCAGGAGGAGCAACAACAGGTGTGGGTGGTTTGCTCGGTGGTGTAACAGGCGCATTAGGCGGAAGTCTGGGTGGTGGGTTGCTGAATTCCCGGAAGTAAGCAGTGCACGGGTAGCGACTTTTCACACAGCGCCTACGCTTGTTCAGACAGGGGAGTCGACACGATCCCCTGTCTTTTTTTATAGGTGAGTGCCGCTGTTGTTCTGGCCATGGAGTGTCCTTATGCGTGCCTGTTTTCCCGCCGTAGTGCTGGGTGTTTCCATGACGTCCTGTCTGGCTTACGCCGATACTTTTCCTGCCTTCCTCAATAGCAATGATGCTGAACGCAATCTCCCCGTCCCCAACCTGCCCGCCGATGCCTATCGGCCGGTGACGCCTGCGGTGCAACTGCCAACGCCTGCGCCGCCGGATGCCACGCCGCTGATGATGAATACCAGGGTGGCGGTGCGCAAAATCCGTATCGAAGGCGGCAGCGTCTACCCCCTCGAAGATCTGGGCGCTGCTTATCAACCGTTGTTGGGGCGCGAGGCGACGCTGGCCGAGTTGATCGACGCAACGCGCGGCATCACCCAGCGTTATCAGGCTGATGGTTATTTGCTGTCTTACGCTTTTTTGCCGCCGCAGGATTTCGAGCAAGGCCTGGTGCGGGTGGTGTTGGTCGAGGGCTACATCCGCGATTATCAGTTGCAAGGTGACGTAGGGCGGGTCTCGGCCTATCTCGACAAATTGGCGGCCAAAATTCGCGAAGAGCGGCCGCTGACCCGCAAGACGTTCGAGCGCTACACCGCGCTGATGAGCCGCGTGCCTGGCGTTACCTTGCAGGCCATGGCGCCGCCGCCGGGAACCACCGATGGCGCAACGACGCTGATCGCTACGGCCACGCGCAAACCGTTCACCAGCAGCCTCAGCCTGACCCAGGACAACCGCGACGGCACCCAGGCGTTACTAGGTCTCAGCAGCAACGCCCAGACCGCCATGGCCGAACAATTGACCCTCAGTGGGCTGTTCCCGCCGGGGGATGACAAAGAGCATTACTACCGCCTCGATTACAGCCAGTACCTCAATACCGAAGGCACTCAGCTGAACGTCTGGGGCGCGCGCTACCGCAGTGATCCGAGTACCCGCATCACGCTGGATAACGACATAGAACTCAAACAGCATCGCGAAAATGATCGGCTCTCCATCGGCATCAGCCACCCGCTGATTGCTGCGCAGAACGAGTGGCTCAGCGCGGGCGCGAGGCTGTATGCGGTCAATGATAAAACCCGTTACCAGGTGATCGGCTTTCCGCTCAGCCTTTCGAACCAGACCGATATCCGCGCCTTGGCGTTTGAAGGCGATTGGCGCAAATCCACGGCCACACAACTGCGCATCCTCAGTGCCGGGTTGTATCAGGGCATCGATGGGTTCGGCGCCAAAAGCGATGATCAAACTTATGATCTGGACTTCCTGCGGGCGCGACTTTCCGGGGGGCAGAGCGACAAGTTCTTCGAGCGCTGGCAGGGCGTGTTTTCCGCCGCGTTGTACTGGAGCGATGACAGCCTGCCGGACAGCGAGCGGGCACAGTTTGGCGGGCAGAATTTCGCCCGTGGCTACCCCACTGATCAGGCGTCTGGCGATAAAGGCTGGGGCGTTGCGTATGAACTCAACTACAGCTTCAACCGTGACGGCGATTGGGTGAAAGTACTGCAGCCTTATGTGGTGCTGGATGCGGCGCGGACCTGGTTCAACGAGTTGCCGGTCCAGGATTCCAAACTGTCTTCGTTTGCCACCGGCCTGCGGTTTGGCGATGCGCGCTATTACAACATCGCCCTGGAAGCCGCCAAACCGATGTCTGATAAAGGCCTGGACAGTTTCAACCGCAAGCCGCGTTATACGCTGAGTTTCAGTTATCAGTTGTAGTCTCGAAACAGTAGGAGATTGCGCTGTGTCCCTGATACAGCGCTGTCGCGCAGCAGACACCGGACCTCGTAGGAGCGGCTTCAGCCGCGAGGGGCCGGGACAATCACGCATATTCGTAGCCAGTGAAGTCCTTTTCGCGGCTAAAGCCGCTCCTACGGGACAATACATTTCGCTTGATCTAACCCCCGGTCAAATACATCGGCTGCTGCGGAAAGAGGGTGTTGAGGGTTTCCAGCAGGCGGACGTGATAGATGGGTTTGCGGAACAGATCCAGCACTTGCAGGCGCAGCAGATCGGTGACGTCATCCATGTCGGCATGTCCTGAGGTCACGATAACCGGCAGGTGCTGGCGTGAGGTGTGTTCGCGAAGGCGTTTGATGAGGGACATGCCACTTTCTTCCGGCATGCGCAGGTCGGTAATGACCAGCGCGATGTCCGGATGTTGGGTCAATGCTTCCAGCGCCAACTTGACCGAAGACGCCGTGAAGCAACAGAAGCCTTCCCCTTCGAGCAACTCGGCCAGTTCTTCGTTGGCGTCCTGTTCGTCGTCCACTAACAGCAGTTGTTGGCGGGTGGTGCTGGCCATCGGGTGTATCCGTTTAAGTGAACGAGAGCGAAATACCAGCCACCATATCTATTAAATCTACGTTGGCTTAGTGCCCCCCATTTTTTCAGTAAGTGTCTCGAACTTAGCCTTTACCGCATCACCGATAGGGCTCACAAAGGCAGCTGCAACAATCGCAACCATAGCAGCGATGATCACGTACTCAATCGCCGACGCACCGTCTTTGTTTTTGATCAGACGCTTCGCGCCTGCCTTGAATTTGATAAGGAACATCTGACTTCTCCTTGCGTCCTGTAACGCGGGTAATGCAGTTCGTGCATGAACAATCCTTCGCTGTGACAGCATTACTCCGGCCACCCAAACCCACAACAGTATCTAAGTATTAATCGCAAAGTTATATATCGGTTTTTCGGCGTCTGCCGACACAATCACCGCAGCAATTCAGTGTTCGACGATGGCGCTTTTCGAGACCTGCGCTACCTTCAATAGCGTATCCATGAATGTTCATAAGTACCTGATTGCGAAGTTGTCTTGTGGCTTGAGGTTGTAGCGCAATGTTGAGGTGGGGGCGTTTATGAGCAGTCGTTTGACCATGATTCTGGCGGTGCTGTTTTTACTCGGCGCCTTGGTCGCAGGTTATTGGGGTTTGGCGGTCACCCGTCAGCCTGCACCCGTGCCCGCACCCGTGTTGGCACCTGTTTCCCAGGCCCCGACTGCGCCCGTCGCGACACCGCCACCGGCTGAAGACCCCATGCGCCAGCCCGTAGTCATCGTGCTGCACGACGTGCCGCCCTATGTGGCGCTCAAAGCTGAAGACCTGGTGGTTGAACGGTTGAAAGTCGCACCGGCCGGCAGCTTCACTTCTATCGATCAAGCCGTGGGCCGAACCAGTTGGCAGACCTTGCGCGCGGGCAGTTGGCTCAGCGAGGGCAGCTTTGATTCCGGCGGCGCCCTGGCCCGCATGATCCGCCCCAACGAGCGCGCCCTGGCCCTGAGTGTCGATGAAGTGATCGGTGCCGGTGGCCAACTCAGCCCGGGGGATTACGTGGATGTGCTGCTCTACCTGCCCCAAGACGCCGACAACGCCGACCGTTCCAGCCAGGTGGCGGTGCCTGCATTACGGGTGCTGAGTGTGGGCGAGATGCTCGGCCCGACACTGGACGGCAAGGCCGCGCAGAACCTGACCGCCGAGCAGCGTCTGGCCCAGGAACAACGACGCAGCTCCGCGCGCACCGTCATCGTGGCGGTGCCGCAGGTGCTGCTCAGCCGCCTGATGCTTGCCACCCAAAGCGGCGTGTTGCGCCTGGCGGTGCGCAGCGCTCAGGAAAAAAATCTCGAGCAGTACTGGGCCAGCCAGGGCACTGATAAAACCGAAGCCGTGGCGGTCCGGCTGGACACCACTCGGCGTGATCTGCTGCAGTTTTCCCAGCTGAGCCTGGGCACCCCGGCGCGGGTGCAGACCGCTGCGCAACCCGCCCGGGCACCGCGCCCGGTGGAGATCATTCGCGGTGCTCAAACGACACAGCAGATTACCCAACAGACCACCCAATAAAGCCCCCTGATTTTGAGCAAGGATGCAGTGCATGAGCAGTGGTTACGTGCCGATTCTCAAACCGGTTTTCTGGGCCCTCGTGCTGACCCTGTGCAGCGTCGAACTGGCCTCGGCTGCGACAAATAACTGCGCGGCGCTGGCCGCGTTGCCCGGTGTGCTGGAGGTGGATCAAGGCCTGCAGCAGGACATTCGCTCCTCGGTTGCAATCACCCGCCTGGCAGTGGGCGATCCGAAAATCGCCGATGTGTTTGCCAACGGCAACGACGGCTTCCTGCTCACCGGCGTGGCGCCTGGCACCACCAGCCTGATGGTCTGGACGGCGTGCTCGGCCACGCCCCGGCAGAGCATGGTGTTCGTTCGCGGACGCGCCACGGCGGCGATGACCGAGAAGGTGATGGTGGCCGGTGGTGAAGTGTTGCCCAGCCAGGTGCAGACCGATATCCGCTTCGTCGAGGTCAACCGAACCAAACTCAAGGAAGCCAGCACCTCGATCTTTGGCAAAGGCTCGAACAACTTTCTGTTTGGCTCGCCGGGTACCGTGCCCGCGTTGGGCGTGACCCCCGGCATCGTCCCATCGGTGACAGACGCCACGCCTGGCAACGTCGGCCGGATTTACCGCGCCAACACTGTGATTCCGCTGAACAACGACACCTTCAACATTGTGTGGGGAGGCGGCAGCAGCAAAGTGCTGGGCATGCTCAACGCCATGGAGAGCAGCGGGTTCGCCTACACCCTGGCGCGGCCCAGCCTGGTGGCGTTGAACGGGCAGAGCGCAAGCTTCCTGGCGGGCGGCGAATTTCCGGTGCCGGTGCCCAATGGCGAGGGCAATGGCATTTCCATCGAGTACAAGGAGTTTGGCGTGCGGCTCACGGTGACGCCGACGGTAGTCGGACGCGATCGCATTCTGCTCAAGGTCGCCCCGGAAGTCAGCGAGCTGGATTACAGCGCGGGCGTGACGATTGCCGGGACCACCGTGCCCGCGCTCAACGTGCGCCGCACCGACACCAGCATCTCCCTGGCCGATGGTGAAAGCTTTGTGATCAGCGGTTTGATCCGCACCCGAAACTCGTCGTCGGTGGACAAGTTTCCAGGGCTGGGTGACATCCCGGTGCTGGGCGCATTGTTCCGCAACTCCACCATCGACCGCGAAGAAAGCGAGCTGCTGATGATCGTCACCCCGCATCTGGTGCAGCCGCTGGCGGTCAACGCGCAATTGCCCGCATTGCCGGGTGAACAGCTGCGCAATTACGACCCAAGCTTCCTGCGCATGTACTTTCTGGAAAACGGCAACTTCGACAAACGCAGCGGGTTGTCGCAATGAGCCAGAGCCTGAGCCAGACGTTTCTGGCGATCACCCGCACGCCCACTGACCTTGAATGGCTGCAAGGTGCACTGGCGCCGCTGGGGCAAGTGGTCAGCGCCGGGTCCGGCAGCCTCGATGACTTGCTGGCGCTGGTGGACGTGACCTTTGCCAGCGTGGTGTTTGTCGGCCTGGATCGCGAGCATCTGATGGCCCAGAGCGCGCTGATCGAAGGGGCGCTGGAGGCCAAGCCGATGCTCGCCATCGTCGCCCTGGGTGACGGCATGGACAACCAATTGGTGCTCAACGCCATGCGCGCCGGTGCGCGGGATTTCGTCGCCTACGGTTCGCGTTCCAGTGAGGTGGCCGGGCTGGTCCGGCGCCTGACCAAACGCCTGCCGCCCGTGGCGCAGAACGCCAATATAGGCGGGCTGTCGATGCTCTACGGCGCCCAGTGTGATGGCGACGGGGCGTTGATCTCCAGCCACCTGGCGCTGGTGGTGCAGAAGACCGGGCAACGCACCTTGTTGCTGGATCTGGGCTTGCCACGGGGCGACAGCCTGTCGTTGCTCGGGCTGGAGTCCTCGTTCAGTTTCGGCGATGCCTTGCGCCATTTGCGCAGGCTCGATGCCACGCTGATCGACAGCGCGTTCACCACCCATGCCGACGGTTTGCGGATCCTGGCGTACACCGAGGACGATGACCGCCTTGAGCAGTCCAGCGCCGCCGAGCTGTACATGTTGCTCAGCGCACTGCGTCAGCATTTCCAGCATGTGGTGGTCAACCTGGTCGGCCAGCCGGACAGCGAGGCATTGCGCACCCTGGTCAGCCATTGCGACCAACTGCTGTGGTACACCGATCAGAGCGTACTGGAATGCCGACGCAATCTGGCCACGCTGAACCTGTGGCGCAGCAAGGGCATGAAGCTGCAGCACGCCGCGTTGCTGGTCGACCGCTACCTCAAGACCGTGGCGCCCAACTCCGAAACCCTTGAAAAGACCTTTGAATTGCCCTCGCGAGCGGTATTGCCGTTCAGCCCGGAACTGCGTCTGAACGCCAAGAATCAGGGCGTGCCGCTGTTCGAGTTGTCGCCGCGTGAATCCCTGTGCTCGGGCTTGCGCAGCCTTGGCGAGAGCCTGGCGCGGCAGTCCGCCGGGGCGGAAAAACCCGCTGACAGTTGGTTCAGTCGGCTACGAGGAACTCGCTGATGCCGGAAAAACTATTTGGCGTTGCCTCCCGCAGCCAGCCCGATGGCAGCGATCCACAGGGGCTGAAACTGGTTCTGCATCGCTACATCATCGATGCCATCGAAGACAGCGGCCGCAATCTGCTGGAAGGGGCGCGGCAGGTGCTCGCGCAATTCGTCACCGACAAAGTCGCCGAATACATCGGCCGTTTGCGGCTGGCGATTTCCCGTTACGAGATGGAACGCCTGGCCGAAGAACTGGTGGATGAACTCACCGGTTTCGGGCCGCTGGAAGTGCTGCTGCGCGACACGTCGGTGACGGAGATTCTGGTCAACGGCCCGAATAAAGTGTTTGTCGAACGTGACGGCGTGCTGCATCACACGGATTTGCGCTTCATTGATTCGCACCACGTCGAGCGCGTCATGCAGCGCATTCTTGCGCCGCTGGGTCGGCGTCTGGATGAGTCGTCGCCGATGGTCGATGCGCGCCTGCCCGATGGTAGCCGGGTCAACGCGATCATCCCGCCGATTGCCCTGGACGGGCCGTGCCTGTCGATCCGGAAATTTCGCAAGGACATGCTCAAAAGCGCAGACCTGGTGGCTATGCAAACCATCGATCAATCGATCTTCGACTTCTTCGAAGAGGCGGTCGGCAAGCGCTGCAACATCCTCGTCAGCGGCGGTACCGGGACCGGCAAAACCACGCTGCTCAACGTGCTGAGCCAGTTGATCAGCCCGCATCAAAGGCTGGTCACCATCGAAGACGTCGCCGAATTGCAATTGAGCCACCCTCATGTGGTGCGCCTGGAAACCCGCCCGCCCAATTCAGAAGGGCATGGCGAGGTGCGGGCCAGCGACCTGATTCGCAACGCCCTGCGGATGCGCCCGGACCGCATCATCCTCGGCGAGATTCGCGGCGTGGAAGTGCTCGACGTCCTGACCGCGATGAACACCGGTCACGACGGTTCGATGAGCACGGTGCACGCCAACAATGCCCAAGATGCCTTGCTGCGGCTGGAGACCCTGGTGGGCCTGACCGGCCGGGCGATTGCCGAGAAAACCCTGCGGCAAATGATCTGCGCCGCGCTGGATGTGGTGATTCAGCTGGCGCGTCTGCCGGACGGTCGGCGCTGTGTCAGTGAAGTGGTGGAAGTGGTGGGTATTCGTGACGACGTCTACGTCACCAACACCTTGTTCCGGCTTGATCGGCGCACCGGTTACGGCTTCCTGCGTGAAGCGGTCAACCCGGCGGGCGACAAGCTGCGCACGCACTTTTGAAGCGGGGGACGGGGCAATGAATGCGGCACTGCTGCTGGGCCTGATTTTTCTGCTGTTTCTGGGCACAGGGATTTACCTGTTTCGGTTGAGCCTGAGCCGCAGCGCCAGCGAGAAAATCCTGCTGCGCCTCGCTCATGGCCAACCCGAAGTGGAGGCGCAACGGCCAGGCTGGGAATACTTGAATCGCGCATTCCTGCGTGCAGGCCTGAACATTCCTGCCAGAGGCCTGCCCATCGGCCTGTCGATCTGGGCGCTGTTGATCGTGATCGGGATGTTGACCGACAGCTGGGTCGGCGCAACCCTGGGCGTGTTGATCCCGCCGCTGGCGTTACGCATGTTGATCAGCTGGCGTTATCGCAAGCGGGTGGCGCGGATGATCGAGCAACTGCCGCAGATGCTGGATCACACGGTGCGCAGCCTCAAGTCCGGGCGCACCTTGTCCGACGCGGTATTGAACGGCATTGAGGCGGCCAACCAGCCACTCAAAAGCGGCATGAGCCGGATCCAGCGCAACGTGCAACTGGGCGTCAGCCTGCCCGATGCCACACGGGATTTCGCTGAGCTCTACGAGCGTGATGAATTTCGCCTGTTTGCCCTCGGGCTCAAGGTCAACCATCGCTACGGCGGCAACGCCAGCGAACTGCTGGAAAACCTGATCCGCTTGATCCGCGAGCGCGAGCAGGGCGTGCGCCAACTGAAAGCCATGACCGGCGAAACCCGCATGACCGCCGTGGTGCTGGCACTGCTGCCGGTGGGGATGGCGGGCTACTTTCTCCTGACCAACCCCAACTACCTGATGCACATGTGGCATGACGACAGCGGCCAGATGATGCTGATGCTGGCCTTCGCCATGCAGGCGCTGGGCTGCGTGGCGCTGTGGCGCATGTTGCGGAGTATTTGAGATGGCTCTGATCCTGAGTGCGCTGATGCTGTTGGCCGCTGCCGTGCTGCTACTCGCCAACCTGGCCCGCCAGCGCCGCAACGAGCGCCAGGTGGTGCAGCGTCTGCAAGGGCAGATGATTCGCGAAAGTCGTATCGGCAGTTGGTTGCGTCTGCTGGGTGATACGCCATTGGGCCAGCGCACGGTCAGCCTGGATAACGAAACTCAGTTGCTGCTCAACCGCATCGGCTGGCGTCGGGCGAGCAAACGTTCGTTGTTCGCGGCGTGCCAGATCGGCGTCCCGGCGGCGGCACTGGGTATCACTATCGTGCTGCAGGTGGTGTTTTTTCCGGACGTCGAGCATGCGCTGATTGCGCCGATGTTTGCCCTGGGCGCGGGCTATCTGCTGCCCAAGCGTGTGCTGGCAGCGGCGGCTCAGCGTCGGCAGAAACAGATCGTGGTGGAGATTTCGACGTTTATCCCGCTGTTGCGCATCCTGTTCGAATCCGGCCTGGCGGTGGAGCAATCGCTGCGGGTGCTCAGCAACGAGGGCAAGGAATTGCTGCCGGTGCTGTCCTCGGAAATCAACCTGATACTGACCCGTGTCGACTCCGGGCTCGAACTCGGTGAAGAGCTGCGCAAGACCGCAGTGCTGCTGGCGGTGGACGAATTCAGCGACACCTGCGTGATCCTCAATCAGCTGATCCAGCAGGGCGGCGGCGCGATGAAGTCGTTGCTGTCGCTCAAGCAACTGATCGACGACCGCCGCCTGACGCGCCTGCAGGAATACATCTCCAAGCTGTCGGCCAAGATGTCAGTGGTGATGATGGTGTTTCTGTTTCCAGCGCTGTTGATCGTTCTGGCGGGGCCGGGGTTTACCGCGATCAGCCGGGCGTTGGGGTCGTGATGGTTTGCAATCGATATAGAACCTGTAGGAGCCAACTTGTTGGCGAGAGGGCAGACCTGACACACCGCCTCGCCAACAAGTTGGCGCCTACAGTGGCCTGGACTAGAAGGAGTACCCAATGAAAACCCTGATCGCCGCACTGGCCCTCGCGCTGCTCACCGGATGCGCCAGCGATGGCAGCGCACCCTGGCTGCTGCCGCTCAACACCGGCGTCTGCCCCAAGCCTGATTCCGATCAACAACTAGCGTTGAATCTGGCCCAGGACATGGCCGATGAAGGTCGCCTGCACGCCAGCCTTGCCCACCTCGAAAGCCTGCCGAACAGCCTGGGCGAGGTGCGTTTGCGCAAGGCTCGGGTGATGCGCCTGTTGGGCAGCAATGAGGCCGAGCCGCTGTACCGCAGTCTGCTGGGCACCTGCCGCGCGGCCGAAGGCGAACATGGTCTTGGGCAACTCGCAGCGGCCCGAGGTGACAATGCACTGGCGCAGCAGCACCTGCTGGCAGCGGTCAAGCTGGCGCCCACCGACGAGAAAATTCGCAACGATCTGGGCGTGGTCTACCTCAATCAGTTGAAACTCGATCAAGCCAGGTTCCAGTTCCTGACCGCCATGGAGCTCAAGCAATCCGACCCTTTGGCGGCCATGAATCTGGTGACTTTGTTGATCTATCAGGACAACTGGAAGCAGGCCGCGCAACTGGTCACCCGCGCCGGGCTTTCACCTCAGCAAGTCAGCGAAGCCCAGGCCAGGGCGCAGCAATTGAAACCGCCGCCGCACCCCGAACAACGGAGCCCGACATGAAACGTGAACTCGTCTGCCTCGCCGTTTTGAGCCTGGCATCCAGCGCCTGGGCGATCGAGCCCGGCCCGTCATCGAAGCAGCAGAAGCAAACTGAAGCCTGGCTGCAACTGCAGCCCAGCGCCAAAGCCGCCTCGCCCACCCCACAGACCGCCACCCCGGCCGAACGCGACCTCAGCCTGCAGCGTTGGTTGAACAGCTATGAACACGAGATTCCGGAGTTTTTTGATCAGGACAAGGGCGGGAAGATTTCGGGGAAATGATCGTGGCGGCATCTGGGTTTCATGTAGGAGCTGCCGAAGGCTGCGAACCGGTTTTCATGACATACCGCGTTCGCAGCCTTGCAGCTCCTTGTATGTCTGTAGTTCCGACGAATCAAAGCACTGCGCCTGGAATCGAGTAGTAACAACAGCATCCGGGTGCTGCTGAGTCAGGTTCCGTCCTGACGGCCGGGTCACTTTTGGTGCCAAAAGTAACCAAAACCTCTGCGCTGGCGTCCGGCCCCCGCTTCGCGGGGGTACGTTCGCTCCGGTGCCGTGGGGTGGGCACGCGCCGACGGGCCATCCATGGCCCAGCGGCGCTCGCTCGGCATCCATGCCGAGCGACCCACCCCACGACACCTGCGCTCACCCTCCCGACGCGCATTTTGCGTCGTCTGTGAAATCGCGGCAGGAAAAGCCAAAGCAAAAAGCAAATCTGCTTTGCAGATTTCTCAAGCATGACGTCTTCCTGACTCACCCTGCTTTTGATTCTGGAGCCGTGCGCAAAACGTATGGGTGACACAAATTGCGACTTGTGGCCGGCCGAGCGCAGGTATTGCGCAGTGGGCAACCCGGAATGGATGCCGGGTTAGCCGCACCGGGCCATGGATGGCCCATTGCGGCGGCCCACGGAGCAATGCCGGAGCGAGGGAAGTCTGAGCCTTGGCGAAGACCCGAACAAAGGAGCTGGAGCGTTTTGCTTACTTTTGACTGGGCCGGCATTCCGGCTGTTCAAAAGTGAGGCGCCGTAAGGGCGCAAAGGTGAATCAGCGTCGCCGCCGCCGCTGGATATGAATGGTATTAGTGCTCCCCCAACAGAGTATCTACAGGTCCTCTTTTTTGCTCGACGTCAGTTGGCCCCCACCCGCTGGCGATTCGGCGACAGCGCCAGGGCCAGTTGCGTGCGGTTGTGCATATGGGTCAGGCGCAAGACTTGCGATACGTACAGCTTCACCGTGTTCTCGGTGATGCCCAGCTCGCAGCCGATCTGGTAGTTGGTCTGACCTTTGGCGACCAGCCGCGCGACATCCTGCTGGCGTGGTGAAAGCGGGGCGAAGAGGGCGGAGGTGTCCAGGCCGGGCTCGCTGCTGACCTGACCTGCAGCTTCGGCCAGCAGCGGGCGTTGTACCCGATCCACGTCCTGATACAGGTCATCGATGGACGCCGCGAGAAACTGCAGCTTTTCGTTCAGGTTGCCCAGCTGCTGATAGTTTTTCTGCCGCTCTTGCAGCACCGCTTCCTGGCGCTGGATGCCCTGAAGTACGTCTTCAAGGTCGACCGGCTTCTGGTAGTAATCGGCGATCCCGGCGCGCAGGGCCTTGATCACGTCCTGCTTGTCGGCACGGCCGGTGAGCATGATGGCCTCGAACACTCGTCGCTTGCCTGCAATCTGCTGCATGGCCTCGACCAGTTCGATACCGTTGAGCTCTGGCATATCCAGATCGCACAGCACGATGCCAATGGCCGGGTCAGCGCGAAACTGCTCCAGAGCCTGTTTGCTGGAATGACAAGGGATGCAGTTATAACCACTGCTTTCGAGGAACTCGGCGAGTTCTTCCACAATCATCGGTTGATCGTCAACCACGAGTACTTTTACAGCCGACTGCTTGATCACGCGGAACTCCCTTTATGCGAGATGCAACTGACATTAGAACTTCCGCCAGATCCATACGACGTTCGTATAGGCGGATTTAGTGCGAGGGTTAGTTAACCCGGCTCTACTTTGTCACTATGACCATAGTATTAACCGTAGTTTAAGGCTGGTGGAAAGCTAGCATGAACAGTATGAAACCTGAAAATAAAAACGGTGCAAATGGATGTGTATCTGGCACGGCCGTATCTGGCAGGTTGTCAGTATCGGTAACTGCCTGATTTTTATGGGCGATGAATTTTTGACGGATAAAGACCCAGGCCAGCATCACCACACTCGCTCCGACGAACGTACCAAGCAAGACTAGGCGGTCGGTCGCCAGCGCCAGGCCCGCCAGGAGCTTGAGGTCACCGGCGCCCAGTTTGCCGAGTGCATACCCCGGGACGGTCAGCCCGAGTGCAATCAATAACGCAAAGCCCCCTTCAGACCCTGGCGCCCCCAACCAGGTTCGCCCGGTGATTAATATATAAACCAACGTCAGCGTAATGGCGCCGAATGTCAGCCCGTTGGAAATCTGTCGCTGCCGTGCATCTTGAATGGCGCAGGCGGCAAACCATACAACCAGGATGAATAATTCCATTGTTTAAAAAAGATCCTGTCTTGCGTAATGTATCTATGCTGTTCAAGGAAGCACTGTCAGGGTTGACGTCGACATGCGCACTATAAAGCGAACCATCGGTGGTGGAAAACAAACGGGTGCCGCGGCCATTGAGTTCGCCGCCGTGTTTGTTATTTTCTTTGCGGTTTTCTATGGGCTGGTCAGTTATAGCCTGCCGTTACTGATGATGCAGTCGTTCAACGCCGCCACCAGTGAAGCGGTGCGTCGCGGCGTGGCGCTGAGCCCGACCCTCAACAACTACAGCAGCCTGATCGTCACTCAGGCCGAGGGAGTGCTGAGCCAGCAACTGGACTGGATGCCCGCGACCCTGGCCCAGGACGTCAAGCAATTCACCTACGTCACCTACAGCGCGGGCGTGCTCAAGGCGCGCATCGCCTATCCGTCGGAAAACCTGCATCGGGTCCTGCCTGTCCTCGATTTACCTGTGATCGGCGAGATCCCTCGCCTGCCGACCTACCTTTCTGCTGAAGCGAGCCTGCAACTTGTCCCTTGATAAAAACCGTCTGAGTCGTTGGCTGGGGCGCACTGAAGCGCCCGCTGCGCCGGTTGCGCCCAAGTCGTCCGAACCGGAGCTGATCGGTGCGGACTGGTATCTGCTGCTCGATGAAGAAGGCCGCGTACTCACTATCAGCGCTTCGCTGTTGCTGCGCCTTGGGCTTGCGGCGCAGAACATCAGCCAGCAGCGCCTGATCAACCTGCTGTTGCCCAACAGCGCGCTGGTGGTCGAAGGCGAGCCGCGTGACTGGCTAGGCCACATGCTCGATCTGGACTTCAACGCCGGTGACGGCCACACCTTGCATGCCCGAGGCTGGGTGCAGGCCCGGGGCGAAAACTGGCTGTTGCAGCTGCTGGACATCAGCGATCTGATGGAAGAGGCCAGCGTCGCGCGCACCCGGCAGCAATGCCTGCGCATGGCCGGGCAGATCGCAGAGCGGGTGCGTGCGTGTGGTACTGATCGCCTGTTGGACGTGGTGGTCGAGCAGCTCCAGGAACTGGCGCAGTTGTGGCATGTGCCGTGCGTGGCGCTGGCCTTGCCCGACAACAGCGGGGGTTGGCGCGTGTACGCCCGTTACAGCGCCCATACTGCGCCGGAGTTGTGGCAGACCGGCCAGCGGCTCGGCGCCGGGCTTGATCGCCTGGACGCCAGCATTGCTCATCAACTGGACTTCACCGCCAATCAGGATCTCATCCCGCTGCAAGGTGCATTCGGGAACGCGGACGGCTTTGCCCTGCCACATAGCCGCGATGGCGTGGCCAAGGCATGGCTGCTGTTCGGGTTCTATCGCGCGTGGCAACAGGCCCCTGATTTGAGCGAGCGCGAGTGGCTGAACCTGAGTTCGGCCCTGGCCGGACCGGTGCTGTTCAGGCTCTCGGATCAAAACAATCGGCACCACGTGGAGCGGCTTTCGGTGCTGCAGGATTTGCTCGGCACGGGCTGGTGGGAGTTTCTGCACGGCAGCGACGACATGCTGCTGGCCCCGCAATTGGCCCACACACTTGGCGCCAGTGAACAGCTGCCACGTCAGGACTGGCTGACGCTGATCCATCCGGCTGATCGCCAGGAATTGTCCAGCCGCCTGGCGCAGTTGCGCGACGCGGATACGCCGATGCTGTTTTGTGTGCGCTTGCTGCAACCTGATGCGGCGCAGCAACCCGTCTGGTTCCGGATTCAGGGGCAAACCCTGGGCACCGGGCCGACACGCCGGGTGTTGGGCTTTATGCTCGATGTCAGCGACATCAAGAATCAGGAAACCGAGACGGCGGTCGCCCATGCGCGGCTGGATAACCTGATCGCCAGTTCCCCGGCCGTGATCTACGTGCAGCGTTACGAGCAGGGCAATCTGGAACCGACCTTTTTCAGTGCCAGCCTGCGGCCTCTGCTGGGCTGGACCCTGGAGGATTGTGTCGACGGCAAGCTCAGCGAGTACATCCACCCCGACGACTGTGAAATCTGGTTCGATCGCACCCGGCAGTTGTTGCGCGAAGGTTTTGTCAGCCGTCGTTACAGGTTGCGTGACAAGAGCGGGGTTTATCACTGGCTGCTCGATGAGGCCAAACTGCTGCGCGACGACCTGGGCATTCCGCTGGAAGCCGTGGGCCTGTGGCTGGACGTGACAGACGCGACCCTGGCCACCGAGCGCGTACGCGAAAGCGAAGAGCGCTACCGGATTCTGGTGGAAGACTCACCGGCGATGATCTGCCGCTACACCCCCGAATTGCTCCTCAGTTTCGGCAACCGTCCGCTGGCCAGCTACATGGAATGCACCCCCGAGCAATTGGTGGGCGTCAATCTCGGTGATTGGCTGTCCGCCGAACAGCGCGAAGCCTTCGTGCAGCGCATTGGCCTGCTGACGCCCGAATCCCCGGTCAGTACGGCGGAAATCTGCCTGGAATTACCCGGCCGCGAATATGCCTGGTGGGTGTGGGCGGACCGGGGTGTGTTCAATGAACAAGGCCAGTTGCTGGAGATTCAGGCGGTGGGCCGCGACAACACCGATGTGCGCCGCTCCCGCATGCAGCTCAACCAGAGCGCCAAGATGGCGACCCTCGGCGAAATGGCCACGGGCCTGGCCCACGAAATCAATCAGCCGCTGAATGTGATGCGCATGGCAATCGTCAACGTGCTCAAACGCCTGGGCAACGGGCAGGCGGATATCGAATACCTCACCGAAAAACTCAAGCGCATCGACACGCAGGTCCAGCGCGCCGCCCGCACCGTGGATCACATGCGGGTATTCGGCCGTCGCTCGGAAGTCGAGGAGCGCTTGTTTGATCCCATGCAGGCGGTGGAAGGCACGCTGTCGATGCTCACCGAGGGCATGAAAGGCAAGGGCGTGGATATCCGTGTCGCAGATGCTGCGATCACCGGCCAGGTCATGGGCCACGTCGATCAACTGGAACAGGTGCTGATCAACCTCATGGTCAACGCCCGTGACGCGTTGCTGTCGCGCCGGGAAAAAGACCGGGACCTGCAGCCCTGGATCAGCATCGGTGCCGAGCAGGATGAGCAGCACGTCAGGCTATGGGTGCACGACAACGGCGGCGGCATCGACCCGCGCCTGCTGGAGCGCATTTTCGAGCCGTTTTTCACCACCAAGGAAGTCGGCGTCGGCACCGGCCTGGGCTTGTCGGTGAGCTACGGCATCGTTGACCAGATGGGCGGGCAACTGAGTGTCAGCAATGTGGAAGAGGGCGCCCGGTTTGTGATTCGGTTGCCGATTGCAGGTTAGATCACCAGCGTGGCCTGGCCGAAGTTGCAGCTGAGGTTGGCGCCGACATCGGCAGGGGCGAGGGTGACGCCCAGTGCGGCGAGCAGCGGGTCAACCACGTCGGACAACAACTTCTTGAGCACACCCTCGACAATGCCGTCCAGCGCAGTGAGCACATCGCCCAACAAGGCCGTGGCACCGGTGATGACACTGCCGAGAATCGTTGGCGTGACGGCCTTGTAAACATCCACTTTCACCCCGGATACCACGCCGTCGAGCAGCGTACTGGGTAGCTTCGACGCCGCGCCCGGTTCGTAGTGTGGTGTCTGCCCGATCTCGGGGAGACTGGGGGCTCGGGCCGTGGTGATCGTGGGCAGCCCGCCGAACGGTGATTTATCCACCGTATTGAAACTCAGGCCGACGCCGCCACCACCAAAATTCACGGGCGTGGTGCATTCGCCCAGCACCCCGAGGATTTGCTTGCAGGTCTTGGTTGTAATGTTGACGACCGGAATGGGCCTGGCGACGATGGCGGCCGGATCAATGCTGACCGGAAACGCACTGGCCTCGTCGAATTGCCCGAGCTTTGCGCTGACCAGCGCGGTATGGGTGTTGAAGGTCAGACTCTTGTCGACGTTGCTGTTGCAACTGTAGCCGGTGACGTAGCTCTCTGCGCTTGCCAGTGAAAGGCTGAGGCTGATGCGTGGGCCTGCGCTGCTGTTGCCTGCGCCGCCAGTGCCGGTAGTGTTCAGCAGGAGGAAGTCCGTGACCATACAGCTGGTGCCCAACAGACAGCTCACATTGCTGACCAGGCCCTTGATGTCCAGGCCCAGCGCGCTGTTGAGAACCGGCGTCAGGCTGCCCACCAGAGAAGTGACTTTGCCGAGCAGGGGTAGGGTCGGACCTACGCCCAGGATGGGCAAATCGACAGACACCAGCGCGCGCATTTGCGCTGTGCGTACGTAGATTCTGTTCGGGTCGTTCAGCACCGGGACGCCAGGGTTGATTTTGCTGGGGTCGCCAATGGCGCTCAGTTGTGGCGGCTCAATGACTTTGGCCTGGATCCTGAGATTCAGCAGGCCGGGTAAGCCGACTTGCGCGGTGGCGGCCAGGCCGCTTTTATGGTTCGCCAGCTGTGCCAGGCTCTGTATCACATCCAGCAAACCGAGGTCGGCCTTAAAGGCTTCCACATGCGTTCCGCTTTGAATGCTGATCAGTCTGCCCAGCGCCAATTGGGTTTTGCCCGCTGCGGCGGCCAATAGTTGGCGGTCAGCAAGGCTGACCCGGCTATCCAGGGTGCCGTTGGCCTGCAGGACGTTGAACATCACTTGGAGCAACTTGTCGGCAGCAACCGTCGTCGCGAGCACTTGGTCGTAGCCCACTGCGGTGAGGTTAAGTTCGGTCTTGAGCGCGTCCAGGTAATTGAGCACGTTCAATTTTGAATTGGCGACGCCATTCCAGCTGGCGGCAGTCAGGTTCAAGCTACCGCCCAGCATGCCGCCAATGACCGCGTTGAGCAGCGGCGCCGTGGTTGAGTTGACGACCAGGGCGGCACTGCGAATCGAGAGGGCTGCCAAGGGTGGTTCGGCTGCCGCCACTGCGGTAGCACTCAACTGAATATCCACTGGCGTCGGTGTGGTGCCGAACATCGCTCCCACGCCAGCGGCAATGCTGCGCGGTACGGTGTGGCTGGCGGTGACCTGTATGGCGTCGGTCTTGCTGGAGTCAGCGGTGAAGACCCGGCGGCCATTGGCGTCGAGGGTCAGGAAACCGCAATAGGTCACCAGCGTGCGGCCATCGGTGCTGACGTCGAAGCCGTTGCGGATGGCGCTCTGGCTGGCAAAAGTGGTGGCCTGCCTGGCAATGGCGGTGGCCGCCAGGCAATTACCCTTGCGACTGGCCGCTTCCAGCGCGGCCACATCCGCGACCCGCTGCAGCGAGCGCTTTTCCAGGTACAGGCGTCCGCTGTCGATGACGACCAGCATGCACAAAACCGCCAGCGCCAGCGTTATCGCCGCCAGTAAACCAATGGCGCCGCGCTGCCGTCCGTGATGGCAGACATAACTGTTTTGGGGAGACATCAAGCACTCCTTTTGCTTCACCCATCGCTAACTCACCCACAGTGAAGGGGAGTGTAGTCAAGGGTTGGGGAGTGTGCCGGTGGCGCGGATGACGCAAAACTGTAGGAGCTTCCGAAGGCTGCGAAAGCGTTGCGTCAGGAAAAATGCTTTCGCAGCCTTCGGCAGCTCCTACAGGAGACTTAACGCGGCGGATATTGCTCGAGGATCTTGTTAACGGTGTTACGAATGACGGTTTCCCGTTCAGCCGGGTTGGTGCTGCTCTGGCTGAGGATCTGTTCGGTGCTGCCGCGCCAGACCAGCTTGCCGTCCTTGCTGTCGAACAGGTCGATCTGCAGGGTGGTGACTTTGTAATCCACGCTGCGGGTCTCGTTGTTGATCGGGCCGCCCCAGTAGCCGTAGCCGCCCCACGGACCCCAGCCACCGCCGTAGTTGGTACTGACCAGTTGCTGGCGATTTTCAACGATGAGCCAGGCTTGGACGGTGACGTCAGCCCGCGCACCTTTGGGCGCCTGGCGCAGGCCACGTTGGTCGAGCTGGTCGCTGATTGACTGACGGATGCGTTGTTCGGTGAGGTCGCTCTTGATCCGCGGGTCATCCGGCTGGTACTGCATGGCGGGCTCCTTCCAGGCCCAGCTTCGGTAGCCGCCGAAGTCGCGTTGAGCATCGAAATCACGGCTGACCTGACTGGTCTGGCAGGCACCGAGCATCAGCAACAAGGACAACAGAACAAGACGGCGCAACATGGCAGTTCTCCGAAGATATTAAGAAGGAGGATACGCGCTCAATGCTTTTTGCACAGCCTGGCGCAGCGCCTTGCCGCGCTCGGCCTGATCGCCCTCGCTGCGGGTTTCGGCGCTGGCGCTCCAGACCGGCTGACCGCTGCGGGCGTCGAACAGGCTGATGTTGATCACCACCACTTGCTCCTGATAGGTGCGCACGACAGGCACCGTCGCATAGCCGCCATAGCGACTGCCGCTGTAATACGGGCCACGACCGTAGCCGATGCCCCCGCCGCCGTAGTACGGATCGTAAGAGTCGTCACGCACCTGACGTAGCCGGGTTTCCATGCGTGTCTGGGCCGTCACGTTCAGATCCGCCGCCTGTGCATTCCGTACAGGGCGCAAGCCGCGTTGGTCCAGGCCGTTGCTGACCGCCTCGGCGATCTGGGCTGAATCGGCCCACGCTGAACCGCCTGGCAGGCGACCCTCCAGCCAGCTCCAGTTGCGGTAGCGGCCAAAGTCACGAGGGGCGGCAGGGTAAGCGCTCATGTCGATGCCCATGCTCGCTTGCGCGGGGGCCGGGGGGATCGGTTTGGAGCTGGCGCGATAAGGGTTTTCGCTCTGACAGGCCGCGAGGCCCAGGCAGAGGATTAAGACGGCGATGCGGCGTTGCATGATGACCTCCGCCAGCGGCTTTAGAGGGCAAGTGTTCGTTGTGCCGGTCAGAGCGGCCGGCACACCCAGTGCAAGTAGCGCCCCAGCCCGGCATAGGCCGGATGCCGACGATGAGCCAGCTCCATCTCCAGCAGATCTTCCAGTTTGACCTTGGCCTGGAACTCCACTGGCATGTAATCGTGAAACACGCGGACACCACTCTGGGTTTCGACCCGCCACAGGCCATCAAGTTGCGCCGCCAATTCACGTGGATCAAGCGGCTCTTGCGGCGTCAGGCTCTGCTTTTCACCGGCCAGATCGTTCTTGCGCATCTTGCGGAAGTGGCCTTTGAGCAAGTTGCGGTAAATCAGCGCGTCGCGGTTGTAGAACGCCAGGGACAGCCAGCCGTCGGCTTTGGTCAGGGCGTGCAACACCGGCAGGATCGTATGCGGCTCGGCCAGCCACTCCAGCACCGCATGGCAGATCACCAGGTCATAGGGCTCATGGAGTTGCCCGGTCAGTTCCTGCCAGGGCGCCTGAATGAAGGTTGCGGTTTGCCCGGCCTCGGCGAAACGCTGGCGTGCGCCTTCAAGCATCGGCGCGGCAGGTTCGGCCAGGGTGACGTCATGGCCTTGCTCGGCTAGCCACAGCGACATATGGCCCAGCCCCGCGCCGATGTCCAGAACCCGCAGTGGACGGTCGGGCAATGCTTCGCTCAGATCAGCCTGCAGCACTGCCAGACGAATCGCGCCTTTGGCTCCGCCGTAGATTTTTTCCGCGAAGCGCGTGGCCAACTGGTCGAAGTGACGATCACTCATTTGGCGAACCTGCGTTCACTGTCCGCCAGCTTGCTGCGCACGACGGTGTCCATGTCGATCCCCAGTTCGCTGCACATCAGCAGCAGGTAAAGAATGATGTCGCCCACTTCCTGCCCGGCATGGGCCAGTTTTTCAGGTGGCAGCTGGCGGGATTGGTCTTCGGTGAGCCATTGGAATATCTCGACCAGCTCGGACATTTCCACGCTGGCGGCCATCGCCAGATTTTTCGGACTGTGAAATTGCTGCCAGTCGTTTTGATCGCGGATGCGATGCAGGCGTTGGGTGAGTTCTTGGAGGTTCATGTTGGGTCCTGAATACGCATGGCTAGCGATTATCTGTAGGAGCCAACTTGTTGGCGAGGCGGTTTTCAGCATAAGCCGATCCATCGCCTCGCGAACAAGTTCGCTCCTACAGGTTAGGTTTGTGCTGCAACCACTGTGCACTGCCCAATTGATGGCGGATGCGATGCAGGCGTTGGGTGAGTTCTTGGAGGTTCATGTTGGGTCCTGAATACGCATGGCTAGCGATTATCCGTAGGAGTCAACTTGTTGGCGAGGCGGTTTTCAGCATAAGCCGATCCATCGCCTCGCGAACAAGTTCGCTCCTACAGGTTAGGTTTGTGCTGCAACCACCGTGCAATGCCCAATCCCGCCGCCCGCCCGCTGGCGAAGCAGGCCGTCAGCAGGTAACCGCCGGTGGGCGCTTCCCAGTCGAGCATTTCGCCTGCGCAGAACACGCCGGGCAGCTGTTTGAGCATCAGGCATTCATCCAGTGAGCCGAAGGTTACACCGCCTGCCGTGCTGATCGCTTCGTCCAGTGGTCGGGCTTTGACCAGTCGCAGCGGCAGGGCTTTGAGGGCCTGGCTCAATAGCGCGGGGTCTTCGAAAGCCTCCCGCGGCGCCAGTTCACGCAACAGCGCCGCCTTGACCCCGTCGATGCCCAGCTGGCTGTGCAAATGCTTGGACATGGAGCGCGAGCCGCGAGGTTTGGCCAGGGCGGTCTGGATCGCGCTGACGGTCTTGCCGGGCAGCAGGTCGATCAGGACGGTCGATAAACCCCGTTGATTGATTTCTTCACGGATCTGCGCCGATAACGCATAGATCAGACTGCCTTCGACGCCGTTATCGGTGATGACGCATTCCCCCAGGCGCGGCGTCTGACCTTGCAGGCCGATACCGATATTCTTCAGCGGCGCGCCCGCAAACTTGCTGCGCAGCAGCTCGCTCCATTGCGCCACCTCAAAGCCGCAGTTAGAAGCTTGCAGCGCGGCGACGTCAACGCCGCGCGCTTCCAGCCAGGGTTGCCAGGCGCCATCGGAGCCCAGACGCGCCCAACTGGCGCCGCCCAGTGCCAGCAAGACGGCGTCGGCTTTGACAGTGGTTTCACCTTCCGGGCGCGCGATGCGCAAGTTGTGCTCGGCGTCCCAGCCCAGCCAGCGATGGCGGGTGTGGATTGTCACACCCGCATCGCGCAGGCGTTTGAGCCAGGCGCGCAACAGGGGCGCGGCTTTCATGTCTGTGGGGAACACCCGGCCCGAGCTGCCGATGAAGGTCTCGATCCCCAGGTCATGAATCCACTGGCGCAAGGCATCGGCATCGAAGCCACGCAGCAGCGGTGCGATCTCCGGGGCGCGTTCGGCATAGCGGGCCAGAAACGCCGGGTAGGGTTCGGAATGGGTGATGTTCATGCCGCCAACCCCCGCCAGCAGAAACTTGCGGCCCACCGAGGGCATGCCGTCGTACAGATCGACCTTGACCCCGGCCTGACTCAACACCTCAGCCGCCATCAACCCGGCAGGGCCGCCGCCGATGATGGCGACGCGTGGGTGAGGGGAGGGATGGAGGTTAGTCATGGCGAGGTGCATATCTTTGCGTTTGGGTGGCGCATTCTACCTGCCCCGCAGGATTTGTAGGAGCTGCCGCAGGCTGCGAACAGCGGTGTGTCAGGTAAACCGCGTTCGTCGCCGTCGTAACCTCCGACAACTCCTACAGGATCGGCGTATGCCTGAATGACCTCACAGCCCCTCGGACCGCCACACCCTCTGCGCGCTGTGATGCAGGATCCCGTGGCGGCGGGCCAGGGCGTGGCGGTCTTTGCTGTAGCCGCCGCCGATCACGCCCATCACCGGGATGTCGCGGCCGATGCAGTGGCGCAACACGGCTTCGTCCCTGGCAGCGACGCCCGCGTCGGTGAGTTTCAGGTAGCCGAGGGCATCGTCCTGATGCACGTCGACGCCGGCGTCATAGAGCACCAGATCCGGCTGGTAAATCGGCAGCAGGTAATTGAGCAGGTCGTCGACCACCTTCAGGTAGTCCTCATCGCCCATGCCCATGGGCAGCGGGATGTCCCAGTCGCTCTGCGCCTTGCGGGCCGGGAAGTTCTTTTCGCAGTGCAGCGAGACGGTAATGGCGTCTTCGGTGTCGGCCAGGATCCGCGCCGTGCCGTCGCCCTGATGCACGTCGCAATCGAAGATCAGCACTTTGTCCACGCGCCCGCTCTGCAGCAGGTAATGGCTGATCACTGCCAGGTCGTTGAAGATGCAGAAGCCCGCCGGGTAGTCGTAATGCGCATGATGAGTGCCGCCCGCCAGATGACAGGCCAGGCCGTGCTGCAAGGCTTTCTCGGCGGTCAGCAACGAGCCGCCCACGGCGCGTACCGTTCGCCGGGCCAGGTCCTCGCTCCAGGGCAGGCCCAGGCGGCGCTGATCCTCACGGGACAGGTCGCCGTCCATATAGCGGCGTACGTAAGACGGATCATGCGCCAGGGCTAGAATGTCAGCAGGGCAGATGTCCGGGCGCAGCAGTTGCGCATCGGTGGTCAGGCCGCTTTCGATCAGGTGATCGCGCAGCAGACGGAATTTATCCATGGGGAAACGATGATCCGCCGGGAAGTCCGGGCTGTAATCCTCGTGATAGATGAGCGGCAGGGACATTTTGCGTCCGGTCAGGGGTCGAAGCCGGATAGTGCCAGTTATGCCCTTGCACGCCCAGCGCCCTGAGCACTGCACGTTAAGCTGGTGATTGCCACATGGACCGGTAATGGAGACAACCGATGGACCCGATACTCAAACTCGAAAGCGCACGATTGTTGCTGCGCCAGTGGCGAGATGAGGATTTACCCGCGTTCGCCGACATGTGCGCGGACCCTCACGTCATGCGCTATTTTCCCGAGCATTTGAGTCGTCTGGAAAGTGCTGCCCTGATTGGTCGCGTGCGCGGTCACTTTGCCGAGCTGGGCTTTGGGCTGTGGGCGCTGGAGCGCAAGGACACTGGCCAGTTCATAGGGTTTACCGGCCTTGGGGTGGTGAGCTTCGAGGCGCATTTCACACCGGCCATCGAAATCGGCTGGCGGCTCGCCCACGAGCATTGGGGTTTCGGTTATGCCAGCGAAGCAGCGTGGACGGCTCTGCGCTGCGGCTTTGAGCGCCTGGGTGTCGATCAGATCGTGTCGTTTACCTCGGTCAGCAACGAGCCGTCGCAAAAAGTCATGCAGGCCATCGGCATGACCACCGACCCTGCCGATGACTTCGATCACCCGAATGTGCCCGAGGATCATCCGCTGCGTCGCCACGTGCTTTATCGCATCACTCGCCAGCAATGGCTGGAAACCCTGCGCGCCTGAACGGGAAAACACTTTTAAATTCTGTATCATTTCGGCTTGTGTCACGCCTTAGCGTGGCCGCACCGTTTTATGCGAGGAGTGTTGAATGAGCCAAGTGCTGGATGATCTGGTTGCGTTGTTGAGCCTGGAAGCTATTGAAGAAAACCTGTTCCGTGGCCGCAGTCAGGACCTGGGCTTTCGCCAGCTGTTTGGCGGGCAAGTGTTGGGCCAGTCGCTGTCGGCGGCCAGCCAGACTGTTGAAGATGCGCGGCATGTTCATTCGTTGCACGGTTACTTCCTGCGCCCTGGGGATGCCGGGCTGCCGGTGGTTTATCAGGTTGACCGGGTCCGCGATGGCGGCAGTTTCAGCACCCGGCGGGTGACGGCGATCCAGAAAGGCCAGCCGATCTTCACCTGCAGCGCCTCCTTCCAGTATGACGAGCAGGGCTTCGAGCATCAGACCTCGATGCCGCAAATCGTTGGCCCGGAAAACCTGCCGTCCGAGCTTGAGCTGATGCAGCAGCGTGCCCACCTGATCCCCGAGCACATGCGCGACAAGATGCTGTGCCCCAAGCCTATCGAGTTCCGCCCTGTCACGGCCAGTGATCCGTACAACCCGCAGCCGACTGAAGCCGTGAAATACATCTGGTTCCGTGCCGACGGTTCGCTGCCGGAGATCCCCGCGCTGCACAAATATCTGATGGCCTATGCCTCGGACTTCAATTTGCTGACCACTTCCTTGCTGCCCCATGGCAAGACGGTCTGGCAGAAGGATATGCAGGTCGCCAGCCTTGACCACTCGCTGTGGTTCCATGGCGATCTGCGTGCCGATGACTGGTTGCTGTACGCCATGGACAGCCCGTGGGCCGGTAACTCCCGGGGTTTTTCAAGGGGTAGCGTGTACAACCGGACCGGACAATTGGTGGCGTCGGTCAGCCAGGAAGGCTTGATCCGCCATCGCAAGGACTGGGCATGAGCCTTTCCGGGATCCGGCACTGGGTGTTCGACATGGACGGCACCCTGACCATCGCCGCCCACGACTTTCCGGCGATCAAACGGGCGCTGGATATCCCTCAGGACCACGACATTCTTGGGCATCTGGCGGCGTTGCCTGCGGACGTCTCAGCGGCCAAACATGCGTGGCTGCTGGAACACGAGCGTGAGCTGGCCCTGGCTTCGCAACCGGCCAATGGCGCGGTCGAGCTGGTGCGGGAGTTGGCGGGGCGCGGCTATCGGCTGGGTATCCTGACCCGCAATGCCCGGGAACTGGCTCACGTCACGCTGCAGGCGATTGGCCTGGCGGATTGTTTTGCGGTGGAAGACATTCTCGGGCGCGATGAAGCTGCCCACAAACCTGACCCCGCCGGTTTGCTGCACCTGGCCAAGGCCTGGCAGGTTGATCCGACGCAGATGGTGATGGTCGGTGATTACCGTTTCGATCTGGATTGCGGACGTGCCGCCGGGGCGAAAACCATCCTGGTCAACCTGCCGGAAAACCCCTGGCCGGAGCTGGCTGATTGGCATGCGCAGGATTGTGTTGAGTTGCGCGCCCTGCTGGATTAACGCGGTCCTGTAGGAGCTGCCGAAGGCTGCGAAGGCGGTGTGTCAGGTCAAACGCTTTCGCAGCCTTCGGCAGCTCCTACAGAGAATCGCCGTTTCAGAGATCTTTAAACAACACCGCCTGCCCTTCCGGCGAGGTGAAGATGCCGTTGCCGCTATGGCCGACGTTCGGCACCACGATCAGGCGCTGGTTGAGGCCTTCGGGGTGGCGTTTCTGCAGGTATTTGAAGTAATTCTGCCCGCGCGCCAGGCGGTACGGGCCCTGGGCTTCGGCGCTGCAGGATTTGTCCAGTGCCGGGTGCTTCGGATCTGTATCGTTCTGCCCCAGCAGATACGTGACGTCACGCTTCACGTAGTCCTGTTCGATCTCGGCGGTCTTCACCTTGCCTGCATAGCTGGGCATGTGGTTCAGGCCGTATTTCCATTCGTTGAAGCCCGGGCAGGTCGCCGCTGTGACAGGCTCCGGACGCTCGCTGTCGAAGTAGGCGTAGGACGACGGGTTGGCGATCACGTAACGCAGCTTGATCTTTTCTTTCATCAGCAGCACGTCTTCCTTGCCGCCGATCATCACGTAGCGCTGCACCACTTGTGCACCGCCGGAGTGCCCGGCGATGACGATTTCCTTCAGGTTGGGAAACAGCTTGCTGTCGCTCAGGCGCCTGAGGATGTGGTCGATGACCAGAAACGAACTGACCGGCTTTGGTCCCACGGCAGTGGTGCCCGCCATCCAGTCATTGGCGTGCCAGCGCAGGATGTTGTCCGAGAGGTGATGCGCGGCAACGTCCTTTTCATCGAGAAATTGCGGCGCGATCAAGAGGGTCTTGTTGCGTTGCCTGGACTGGTTGGCCGCGCGTTCAATGCTGCGCAGATACGTCGGCGCATTACGCAGTCGGCCGTGCAGCACAATCACTGCACGTTCGATCTGTGGTCGTGGCTGGGTCCAGTTCAGGCTCAGCCCCAGCGTGGCTTGAGCGCCATTGACCATGAGCCGGTCCGGGCTGATGGATTTGACCGCCTGATCCTCGGCGTGAGCGGCGAAACTCAGAAGAGTGCTGAACGACAGGATCAGAAGCGGTTTTATCATTGGGTCAGAGGCTCTTGGCGGCGAACGTGTCGCACTGGTTTATTTGGCCCTGGGCGAAGCCGGTCTTGAACCAGCGCACGCGTTGGGCGGATGTTCCGTGAGTGAACGAGTCAGGCACCACACGGCCCTGACCTTGTTTTTGCAGACGATCATCACCAATCGCGTTCGCTGCATTCAGCGCTTCTTCAATATCACCCGGCTCAAGCCAGTTCAAACGCTTTTGTGCATTGAAGGCCCAAACACCTGCCAGGCAGTCGGCCTGAAGCTCCTGACGGACCAGCAAACCGTTGGCGCCTTCCATGCGCTGACCGCTCTGGCGCGCCTGTTGCACCTTGGCGGAAACCCCGAGCAGCGTCTGCACGTGATGCCCTACTTCATGGGCGATCACGTAGGCCTGGGCGAAGTCGCCGGTCGCTTTGAAGCGTTGCGACATCTCCCGGAAAAAGTCCATGTCCAGGTACACCTGTTGATCCGCCGGGCAGTAGAACGGGCCGCTTGCAGAAGTCGCAAAACCGCAGGCGGATTGAACCTGACCACTGAACAGCACCAGCGTCGGGTCCTTGTACTGCCGCCCATTGAGCTGGAAGGTCGCGCGCCAGGTGTCTTCGGTATCGCCGAGGATCGAGCGGACAAAGTCAGCCTGTTCATCGTTGGCCGGTGGGGCCTGGCGCGTCTCGGTGGTAGTGGCCGGGGCCTGAGTCCCCTGGCCGGTCAATTGTCCGAGGATCTGCATCGGGTCCTGGCCGGTCAGCAGGCCGATGGCGACGATGATGATCACCCCGCCAATGCCCAGACCCTTGCCACCCAGACGCATCCCACCGCCACCACCACCGCTGTCACGCGCGTCTACAACATTGTCGCTGCGGCGACCTTTTTTCCATAGCATGTGGGAATCCTCTTCTTAACTTGTAAGGAGTGTCGCTGCTACCCACGGCCCGCGCCAGTCCGATTGTCAGACGCGTTACCTGAATGGGAGTTGAACAACGTACATCTTGCGCAGGAAGTAGAGGAGGGGATTGGCGATTAGTTCGCCATCATCGTGCGTGGATCATTTGCGGACCAGGCCGTGTTCACTTTTTAACCGAATTCATGAACGCCTGCATGGCCGAAGACTGGATGCGGTGCCGCCGGGTAATCAGGCCATAAGGGGGCAGGCGGGCTTCGAATTTGATCGGCAGCACGGCCAGCAAATGGCGCCCCGGATAGTCCTCGACCACCGACAGCGGCGTGACGCCGAGCATGTCGGTCTGCTGCACCAGAGACAGCAGGGTCATGATCGAAGTGGTTTCGACAATGCTGCTGGGGATGTCGACTCGCGCGTTGTGAAACACCTGATTGATGATCGAGCGCATGGGGCTGGGATGCTGTTGCAGCACCCAGGTCATGTTCTGCATCTCGGCCCAACCCAGCTCGGTGGCGCTGGCCATGGGGTGCTGGGCACCGGCCACGACGCACAGCTCCTCTTCGCCGAGGCTGTCGAACAGCAGCTCTTCGGCCCGCGCGCCGCCGGGAATCCGGCCCAGCACCACATCCAGTTGATCCTGCAACAAGGCCTGGACCAGCACATCGCTAGTGTCCACCTGAATGCTCATGGACAGGCGCGGGTGGCTTTTTTTCAGGTCGGCGATGGTGCGCGTTAGCAAGCCAGACGCCAGCGCCGGAATCGCGCCGACCGCCACCCGCCCCAGATTGCCGGATTCCAGTGCCACCAACTCTTCGCGCATGCCGCTCAGTTCGGCGAACACCATGCGTGCGTAATAGATGACGGTTTCACCAAAAGGCGTGGCCCGCATGCCGCGAGGCAGGCGTTCGAACAGCTCGACGCCCAGCAGGTCTTCGGCTTCATGAAGCATTTTGGTCGCGGCGGGTTGGGTCATGCCGATGTTGTCAGCGGCGCGACGCAGGGAGCCCAATTCCTGAAGGGCCAACATCAGCCGCAACTGGCGCAGGCGCAGGCGGCTGTGGATCACGTTGGCGTCAGGAATTCGGGTCATGGGGCTGGCTCGCGAAAAAGTCTGGGGCTGAGCCTGACAAGAAATCTCAGGCGTTGCCAGCCCCATCGTGTTCACACCACCGATTTCGGTTTGCTGGCGTGGCGGCTGCGCAGGCCCAGCGCGCTCTGGATCGCCTTGGAAATCAGCGGCCAGAACAGCATCAGCAGCGCGGCAGTGGTCAGGCTGCCCACCAATGGGTTGGACCAGAAAATACCCAGTTGCCCATCGGAGAACAGCATCGACTGGCGAAACGCATCTTCGGCCTTGTCGCCCAGTACCGCCGCCAGCACCAGTGGCGCAATCGGGTAGCCAAGTTTCTTGAACAGATAACCCAGCGCGCCAAACACCAGCATCAGGCCCACATCGAACAGCGAGTTATGCACCGAGTACGCACCGATGGCGCAGACCATGATGATGATCGGGGCAATGATCGAGAACGGAATGCGCAGGATCGAGGCGAACAGCGGCACAGTCGCCAGCACCACGATCAGGCTGACCACGTTGCCCAGGTACATACTGGCGATCAGGCCCCAGACAAAGTCGTGCTGTTCGACGAACAAGGTCGGGCCAGGATGCAGGCCCCAGATCATCAAACCGCCCAACATCACCGCCGCGGTGGCCGAGCCCGGAATACCGAGCGTCAGCATCGGCAGTAAAGCGCTGGTGCCTGCGGCGTGGTCTGCGGTCTCAGGCGCAATCACGCCTTCGAGTTCGCCTTTGCCGAAGTTGTCGCGGTTTTTCGAGAAACGCCGCGCCAGGCTATAGCTCATGAATGACGCTGCGGTTGGCCCGCCCGGGGTAATGCCCATCCAGCAGCCGACGATGGTGCTGCGCACGATGGTCAGCCAGTAACGCGGCAGTTTGGCCCAGGTGCGCAGGATCACCATCGGCGTGATGCGTGCATGTTCGCCCCGGAACACCAGACCTTCTTCCACGGTGCAGAGGATTTCGCCAATGCCGAACAGGCCGATCACCGCTACTTCAAAGCTGATCCCGGTCATCAGGATCGGTTGATCGAAGGTCAGGCGCAGGTTGCCGGACACGGTGTCCATGCCGACGGCGGCCATGGCGAAACCGATCATCATCGCCACCACGGTTTTCAGCGGCGGGTTCTTGCTCATGCCAATGAAGGTGCAGAACGCCAGCAGATACACCGCGAAGAACTCCGGCGAGCTGAACGACATGGCGAATTCGGCGATGCGGGTCGACAGAAAGGTCAGCAGCATCACGCCCACCAGCGCACCGATCAGCGCGGAGCTGAACGCTGCCGTCAGGGCTTCGGCAGCACGACCTTCCTTGGCCATGGGGTAGCCGTCGAAGGTGGTCGCCACCGATGAGGGCTCGCCCGGAATATTGAACAGGATCGAGGTGATCGAGCCCCCGAACAACGCGCCCCAGTACATGCACGACAGCAGGATGATCGCCGACACCGGCGACATGGTGAACGTCAGCGGCAGCAACAGCGCCACGCCGTTGGGCGCACCCAGGCCGGGCAACACGCCGACCAGAATACCGAGCAGCACGCCGACCACCATCAGCCCGATATGGCCAGGGGTGAGGATCAGGTTCATGCCGTGCAGCAGGGAGTCGAACTCGCTCATAGCATCGATCTCCCGGCAACCGCCAGCCAGTCACCGACCGGGCCTGCATGCAGCGGAACCTTGAACCACAGGGCAAAGATCAGGTAGCTGGCCAGCACCGCACCGCCGGATACCGTGCAGACCATCAGCTTGCCGTACGGCTTGGGGCGAACCCGGTCGTGGAGCATGAACCAGGCGATAAACACCCCCGAAGCCAAATAGATGCCGGTGAACGGCATGGCCGCCACAAACAGAGCAATGGGGATGAACACCGACAGCACGCTGCGAAACTGCTCGCGGCTGACAAAACCAATGCTCAGGGCGTGCCAGCGGATCAGCGTCAGCACGATGTTGCCCAGGCTGGCGCAGCTCAACAGCAGGCCGATGTAGAACGGGAAATAACCGGGCTCGGGACCCGCGTCACCCCAGCCGATACCTTGTTCAAGGCTGCCGTACATCACCACTGCGCCGATCAGCACGGTGAACAGCGCCAGGCCCAGCTCGACCCAACGGGTGCCGACCAGCGACTTTGTTTCAGAAGAATGGGGCATGCAACACCTCCAGTGTGGAAGGCTGCCGGACGAGCGTCCGGCAGAGACAAATCACTCGCGCAACCAGCCGGCATCCTTGAACACCGGGGTGACGCGAGCGGTGTCCTGCTGGATATAGGCGGTGAGTTGATCGCCTTCGAGGAAGGTCGGCACCAAGGCGTTCTGCGTGACGTAGGCCTTGAACTCAGGCGCTTCGGAGACCTTGCGCATCAGCTCGGTATAAAAGGCGCGCTGTTCGGCGGTGACCTTGCCGGGCATGAACACGGTACGCGGGAAGCGGTACTGATCGACGCCCAGGCCTTGCTCGAGGCAGGTCGGCACGTCAGCCCAGGATTTATCACCGGCGACTTTGGCCGTGTAACTCATGCGTTCCTTACTGAACACGCACAGCGGTTGCACCTGATCGCCGCGCCATTGGCTGATGCTTTCGCTCGGGTTGTTGACGTTGGCCGCGATGTGTTTGCCTGCCAATTGCGTGGAGGCTTCGCTGCCGCTTTTGAACGGGATGTACACCAGCTTGCTGCCGGTGGTTTTGTTCAGGAGCAGGGTCAGGGTCTGGTCGACGTCCTTGGACTGGCTGCCGCCCATGCGCATTTTCGAAGGGTCGGCCTTGACGGTCTCGTAGAAGCTTTTTGCGTCTTTCCAGGGCGCGTCTTTGTAGGTCCAGAGGATGAAGTCATCTTCGGCAACGGCGGCGACCGGGGTCAGCTCCTGCCATTGATAACCGAGCTTGGACACCAGCGGCAGCAGGTAAATGTTGTTGGTGCCGATCACCAGTTTGTCGGCATCGCCTTCGGACATCTTGATGTCCAGAAACGCCTCGGCACCGTTGCCGCCGCCCTTGTTGAGCACCACGGTGTTGACGTCCAGCAGCTTGTGGGTGGTGATGATCGACTGGATCAAGCGGCCCAATTGATCGGTGCCGCCACCGGGACCACCGGCCACAATGATCTCGACATTCTTGTCGGGCTGCCAGGCAGCCAGGGCAGGGAGGGTGCCGGCGGTTAATAAAGTGCAACCGAGCAGAAGACTGGACGCGCGTCGAAAGGATGCGGTTCGCATGATGAAACCTCTATTTCTTGTAATTGTTTTTTGAGCGATTCGTCCGACACGGGTATCGGCAAATCTTGGATCGAGTGTGGGAAGCTATCGTGCTGGCGTCTACTCAAAACATTGGATACACCGATAGCCTGGGGTTATAGGTTGAGGGTGACAGAGTTAGAAATCAGAATCTCTGTGGGGGGATTCTGCTCAACCCGGAAGCCTGATACAGACCTGTAGGAGCCAACTTGTTGGCGAGGCGGTGTGTCAGACGACTCATAAAGTGTTTGAGGAGCCGCCCTCGCGAACAAGTTCGCTCCTACAGAAATAAGTGATTCATCTGGGTTATCACCGTATGTATTTTTTTGATTAGACGGTTATCACTTCGCCTCGGATAGTGATCGCCACAGCAATACCCAAAACTACAAAAACAATAAAACGAGGTACGCACCATGGATCGCTCCAGTGCCCCCGTGCATCTGTCAGACGCAGGTGTCGCCCCTGCTTCATCCAATCCGGCGGTTGCCACCACGGCGCGCGCTACGTCAGTGCGCTGGCGGATTTTCGCGATTGTGTTTCTGCTGACCATGGTCAACCTGATCGATCGGGTTTCGCTGTCCATCGCCATGCCCACCATTGCCAAGGAATTCGAACTCTCCCCCAGCATGCAGGGCTTGATCCTCAGCAGCTTCTTCTGGGCGTACGCGCTGTTGCAGATCCCTGGCGGCTGGATGATCGACCGCTTCGGTCCGCGCCGGGTCATCACCTGGTCCACTGGCTTGTGGGGCACTTTTCAAGTGCTGGCCGGATTCGCCACCGGTGGTGCGTCGCTGCTGTTTGCGCGGATGTTCCTCGGCGCGGCGGAAGCGCCTTTGTTCCCGTCCGGCGGCAAACTGATTTCCCTGTGGCTGGCGCCCAGCGAACGCAGCCGCGGCGCGGTCATGATGGACAGCGGCAGCCCGCTAGGCGTGGCGCTGGGTGGTTTGATCATCGCCTACCTGATTGCAACCCTGGACTCCTGGCGCATGGCGTTCGTCATTGCCGGTGTCGCCACCTTGCTGCTGGGTTGGGTGTCTTGGCGTTACCTGCGCGACGATCCTTCCGTGCACCCGCAGGTCAATCAGGCCGAGCTGGACAAGATCAACGCCGGCCGTGCCACGCCTGCTGCCGAAGCGGCGCGGGCGCAAGTCAAAGGCCTGGGCATCGCCGCTCGCTCCCTGACCGGCTTGCTGGTGGGCCGCTCCAGCTGGGCGATGGTGTATTTCGGCTTGCTGACCTGGGGCCCAAGCTACCTGGCTCAGGCTCGGGGCTTTGACATCAAAGGCATCGGCGCGGCGACCTTCGTGATCTTCATATTTGGTGCGCTGGGTTCGTTGACCGGTGGCTTTCTGTGCGACGGCCTGATTCGCAAAGGCGTGCGTCGTGGCCTGGCTATCAAGGGCTTGCTGACCTTCTCGGGGCTGGTGGCCTTGGCCGCGCTGGTCTTGCTGCCGACCTTGAGCGACCCGTTTGCAGCGGTGGGCGTGTTGGCCATGACCGCGTTTTTCCTGATGTGGGGCAGCTTGTACTGGAGCTTCCCGGCGCTGCTGGCGGCACCGGCCCGTGTCGGTTTGATCGGCAGCGTGATGAACCTGGCGGGCAGCATCGGCGGGATCTTCGTGCCCATTCTGGTGGGGGTGATCCTGCAGTACTTCGGCGGCTTTGGTGCGGTGCTGACCTTCTTCGCGATCTGCGCCGCGCTGTTTGTCCTGGCCACTCTGTTTATCAGCCTGGATGGTCAGCGGGAGGTGGCAGATGCCTGATTTGTACGACGGCCCCATCGTCGACGCCCACCATCATTTCTGGGACCCGCAGACCAACTACCACCCGTGGTTGGCCGACGGGGCGAACATCCCGTTTCGATACGGCGACTACTCGGCGATCAAACGGCGCTACCTGCCGCCGGAATACTTCGCCGATGCAGGCCAGCATCACGTGGTGCAGACCGTCTACGTCGAAACCGAATGGGACCCCAGTGACCCGATTGGCGAGACGCGTTTTGTCGAGCAACTGACGGCTCGTTACGGGGTACCCAATGCCATCGTTGCCCAAGCCTGGCTCGATCACCCGGACGCTGTCGATCTGCTCAGCGCTCAAGCAGCCTTCGCTGGCGTGCGCAGCGTCAGGCACAAGCCGGGTGGCCCGGAGTCACCCGAACAAGTCGGTGCCCAGCGCAGCCTGATGAGCGACGAACACTGGCGATACAGCTTTGCTGCCTTGCACGGTCTGGGTTTGCATTTTGACTTGCAGACACCCTGGTGGAACCTGCCAGAAGCTGAGCGGCTGGCGCGGGACTTTCCCGAAACCACGATCATTCTCAACCACGCCGGTCTGCCCTCGGATCGCAGCGAGCAAGGCTTGGCCGGTTGGCATGCCGCCATGAGCCGACTGGCCGAGCAGCCCAATGTCGCAGTGAAAATTTCCGGGCTCGGCCAGCGTGGCAAACCCTGGCGTGCTGAAGACAACGCCTGGATCGTCCGCGAGATCATCGCCATGTTCGGCGCACAGCGGGCGATGTTTGCCAGCAACTTCCCGGTGGACAGCCTGTGCGGCTCGTTCGACGACATTTACAGCGGCTTCAAACAGATCGTTCGCGACCTGCCCCAGGCCGATCAGCAACAGCTTTTCTACAGCAATGCGCAGCGTGTCTATCGTTGCGAGCCTTCAGCCACTGCGCAGACGTGGCACGAACAGATGAGGAATCAAGCATGAGCAAGACCCGAATTGCGATGGTACTGGGTGATCCGGCTGGCATCGGTCCTGAGTTGATCGCTCGCTTGCTGGCCGAGCCGCAAGTGCGCAGCCAGGCCCAGGTGATTCTGATTGCCGACGAAGCAGAAATGCAGCGCGGCATGCAGATCGCGGGCAAGGCGTTTCCGTATCGTCAGGTGGAATCCCTGGATGACCTGAACTTCACCGACGACACACCGCTTTTCTACAACTTCCGTGGCGATGCGTTCGGCGAATTCGCTCGCAGCGAAGCCAGTGTCATTGGCGGGCGTTATTGCCTGGACACGCTGAAAATCGCCGTCGAGCTGACGGCCGCGAAAACCACTGATGCGGTGCTGTTCGGGCCGCTGAACAAGACCTCGCTGCACATGGCGGGCATGGCCCACAGCGACGAGTTGCACTGGTTTGCCGAGCTGTTGGGCTTTGATGGTCCGTTCTGTGAATTCAATGTGCTGGATAACCTATGGACGTCACGGGTGACCTCCCACGTCGCGTTGTCGGCAGTGCCGGGCATGCTTAATCAGAACCGGGTCGTTGAAGCGATTCGGCTGATCGATACGGCGCTCAAACGCAACGGTCTGGAGCGTCCGCGCATTGGTGTATGTGGCTTGAATCCGCACAACGGCGACAATGGCTCGTTTGGTCGCGAGGAGCTGGACATCATCGGCCCCGCCGTGAAAACCGCGCAGGGGCAGGGGATTGCGGCGGACGGGCCGTATCCGGGCGACACGATTTTCCTCAAGGTGCAGGGCGATGCCAGCGCGTTTGATGCGGTGGTGACCATGTATCACGACCAGGGGCAGATCGCGATCAAACTCATGGGCTTCTCCCGTGGCGTGACTGTGCAGGGCGGCTTGCCGATCCCGATCACCACGCCAGCGCATGGCACTGCATTCGATATTGCCGGGCAGGGCAAAGCCAACGTCGGCGCGATCCGCCAGGCCTTCGAAATCGCCTGCCGGATGGGGCGCAGTTCTTACTGATTCAACGCAGCAGCTCTTTTTTGCCGCAGCTCGGTTTGCTTAACGAGCTGCGGTTTTTTTTGCTAGCGCAAGCGCTTTCGCAGCCTTTGGCAGCTCCTTGTATGCCCGCTGCCTCAAAACATCAAAGCGTTGCGCGTGGAATCGAGTAGCAACAACAGCATCTGGGCGCTGCCGAGTCAGGTTCCGTCCTGACGGCCGGGTCACTTTTGGTGCCAAAAGTAACCAAAACCTCTGCGCTGGTGTCAGCCCCTGTACCGCAGGGGTACCGCCCTCCGATATCGTGGGGTGGGCACGCGCCGACGGGCCATCCATGGCCCAGCGGCGCTCGCTCGGCATCCATGCCGAGCGACCCACCCCACGACACCTGCGCTCACCCTCCCGACGCGCATTTTGCGTCGTCTGTGAAATCGTGGCAGGAAAAGCCAAAGCAAATCTGCTTTGCAGATTTCTCCACCATGACGTCTTCCTGACTCACCCTGCTTTTGATTCTCGAGGCCTGCGCAAAACGTATGCCCGACGCAAATTGCGACTTGTGGCCGGAGCGAGGGAATCCCGCGCAGCGGGGCCGGACAAAAGAGCGGGAGCGCTTTGGTGACTTTCGTCTGGGCCGGCATTCCGGCTTTTCGAAAGTGACGCGCTGTAAGGGCGCAAAGGTGAATCAGCGTCACCGCCGCTGCTGGATATAAATGGTATTAGGGCTCGCCCAACAGAATCTACAGGTGTGCAGGGTCTGTAGGAGCTGCCGAAGGCTGCTAAGTGCGATAACCCGCGGCATGAACATGGCATTTCACCGATCACCCCAAGCTATCACTGGATACGCATAAGTGATTAGCCGTCCCCCCTCGTAGCTGGCTAAATTTCCCCATCGACGTGTCGATCAACAACTACAAAAAGCCGGTCCCGCGCCATGCAGGACATACCGGCGCATCAAGGAAATGTACCCATGAAAATCAAAGCGATTCGTACCCGTGTCTTCGAATGGAAAGGCAAGGTCGTCCCTCCTCAAGCGCACTTCTGCACCAATGCCAGCGACATCCTTTTCGAACGTGGCGACGCCATGGGGTCGTTCCGTTTTCACGGTTGGCTGGTGGTGGAAATCGAAACCGATACCGGTCTCGTCGGCATTGGCAACTGCGCTCTGGCACCGCGTGTGGCCAAGGAAATCATCGATACCTACCTGGCCCCCATCGCCATCGGCGAAGACCCGTTCGACAACGAATACATCTGGCAGAAAATGTATCGCCAAAGCCACGCCTGGGGTCGTAAAGGCATTGGCATGGCGGCCATCTCGGCCATCGACATCGCCATCTGGGACATCATGGGCAAGGCCGTGAACAAGCCGGTCTTCAAGCTGCTCGGTGGCCGTACCAAGGAAAAGATCTGGACCTACGCCTCCAAGCTGTACGCCAACGACAACCTGGATCTGTTCCTCGAAGAAGCCCAGGGCTATCTGAATCAAGGCTTCACCGCGCTGAAAATGCGCTTCGGTTATGGCCCCAAAGACGGCCCGGCGGGCATGCGTCGCAACATCGAGCAAGTGCGTGCGTTACGTGAGCTGGCGGGTCCCGACGTGGACATCATGTTGGAGTGCTACATGGGCTGGACCCTGGAATACGCCCGCCGCATGTTGCCGAAACTGGCCGAATTCGAGCCACGCTGGCTAGAAGAGCCGGTGATTGCCGATGACATCGAAGGCTATATCGAGCTGAAAAAGATGAACATCATGCCGATCTCCGGCGGCGAGCATGAATTCACCTCGTATGGCTTCAAAGACCTGCTGGAACGCCGCGCCGTGGACGTGATCCAGTACGACACCAACCGCGTGGGTGGCATCACCGCCGCGCGCAAGATCAACGCCATGGCCGAAGCCTGGTCGGTGCCGGTCATCCCCCATGCCGGGCAGATGCACAACTATCACCTGACCATGTCCACCACCGCCTCGCCGATGGCCGAGTTCTTCCCGGTGTTCGACGTCGAAGTCGGCAACGAGTTGTTCTACTACGTGTTCAAGGGCGAGCCGCAGCCGGTCAATGGCTACATCCAGCTGGATGACAATAAACCAGGCTTGGGGCTGGAAATCTCCGACGAGTACCTGAGTGATTTCAACATCATTGAATGATGTAAGAAGTTTCAGCGTAACGGCGAACCCTGTAGGAGCGGATTCATCCGCGAAAGCGATAGTTCAGCTGACGAAGAGGCTGTGAATGCACCGGCCCTTCGCGAATAAATTCGCTCCTACAGGTCCGCGTTCCACCATGGAAAATACTGGAGGCTGCTAATGCGCCTTATCCAATTCGAACTCCCATCGGGTCAACGCCAGGTCGGCGTCGTAGACGGTGAACGAGTCAATGTTGTACGCGACACTCAAAGCACCCGCGAGCTGGCCCTTACCGCCATTCGGGCCGGTAAAAGCTTGGCTGATGAAGTCGCCAGCCGTGGCACCGAGCCGGGGCCTGATTACGCGGCATTGCTGCAAAACCGTCAGATCCTGCCACCGCTGGACCACGAAGACCCGGCCCATTGCCTGATCAGCGGTACGGGCCTGACCCATCTGGGCAGCGCGTCGGCGCGGGACAAGATGCATCAGCACGACGGTCAGGTTGAAGCAGGCATGACCGACACCATGAAAATCTTCAAGTGGGGCATTGAAGGCGGCAAACCAGCGGCTGGCCAGGTCGGTGCGCAGCCCGAGTGGTTCTACAAGGGCGATGGCAGCATTGTCGTGCGCCCTGGTGCTGACTTCCCGGTGCCGTCATTTGCCGAAGATGCGGGCGAAGAGCCGGAGCTGACCGGGCTGTATGTGATTGGCGACGACGGCCAGCCGTATCGCCTCGGTTATGCCTTGGGCAACGAGTTTTCCGATCACGTCATGGAGCGTCGCAATTACCTGTACCTGGCGCATTCCAAGCTGCGTTACTGCGCCTATGGCCCTGAACTGCGAGTGGGCGAGTTACCCCGGCATCTGTCCGGCATGAGCCGCGTGCTGCGCGATGGGCAAGTGCTATGGGAGAAGGAATTTCTCAGCGGCGAGGACAACATGTGCCACAGCCTGGCGAACCTTGAATATCACCACTTCAAATACGCGCAGTTTCTACGACCGGGGGATGTGCACATTCATTACTTCGGCACCGCGACCTTGTCGTTTGCCGACGGCATCAAGACCCGCCCCGGTGATCGTTTCCAGATCAGCCTGGCTGAGTTCGGCGCGCCGCTGGAAAACGGCATAGGCGAAGGGCCGCAGGCGGTGGGGATTGGGCAAATAAAAGCGCTGTAACTGACTGCAGGTGAACCCCTGTAGGAGCTGCCGAAGGCTGCGAATGGCGGTGTCAGGCAAACCGATTTCGCAGCCTTCGGCAGCTCCTACAAGGGAATACTCACCTTCTAACCAGCAACACCCCCGACTCCATATGGTGGGTATACGGAAACTGGTCAAACAGCGCGCAACGCTCCACCCGGTGGGTGTCGTTGAGCTGGGCGATGTTGGCGGCCAGGGTTTCCGGGTTGCAAGAGATGTACAGGATGCGTTCGAAACGACGAGTCAGTTCGCAGGTGTCCGGGTCCATCCCGGCGCGAGGCGGGTCGACGAACACGCTGCCGAACTCGTAGCTCTTCAAATCCACGCCATGTAGACGGCGGAACGGGCGCACTTCGTTCAGGGCTTCGGTCAGCTCCTCGGCGGACAGACGCACCAGCGTCACGTTATCCACCGCGTTATCGGCCAGATTGCTCAGCGCGGCGTTGACCGACGTCTTGCTGATTTCAGTGGCCAGCACTTTGCGAACCCGAGTTGCCAGCGGCAGGGTGAAGTTGCCGTTGCCGCAATACAACTCCAGCAAGTCATCTTCCCGGTCGCCCAGCGCGGCGTAGGCCCATTCGAGCATTTTCTGATTCACGGTGCCGTTGGGCTGGGTGAACGCGCCTTCGGGCTGGCGATAGCTGAAGGTGCGACCGGCGACGTCCAGCTCTTCGGTGACGTAATCGCGACCGATCACCAGACGTTGCCCCTTGGAGCGGCCAATCAGGCTGACGCCCAGGTCCGCAGCCAATTGCTCGGCTTCAGCCATCCATTCATCATCCAGCGGGCGGTGATAACACATCGTAATCATCGCGTCGCCCGCCAGGGTGGTCAGGAAGTCCACCTGGAACAGCTTGTGATTGAGCACCTTGCTGGCTTCCCAGCGATCACGCAGCACCGGCATCAAGGCATTGATGCGCAGGCTGGCGATCGGCAGACCGTCGAGCAGGATCGGGTTCTTGTTGTCGCCCGGGGTGAACATCGCGTAGTGACGCTTCTGGTCTTCGCGCCACAGGCGGAACTCGGCGCGCAGCCGGTAGTTGGCCGTCGGCGAGTCGAAAATCTGCGGCTCGGGGGCGTCGAACGGCGCCAGCAGCTCACGCAGGCGCTCGGCTTTGGCGGCGAGCTGCGTGTCGTAGCTCGCCGGATCGAAGGGGATACTTGCACTCATGCCGGAAACCAACCCAATTTGACAACGAACAGGATCGACAGGATCACCAGCGCGGGGTTCAGCTCGCGCCACTGGCCTGACAACAATTTGATGCCTGTCCAGGCGATGAAACCAAAGGCAATGCCGTTGGCGATGGAATAGGTGAACGGCATCGCCAGGGCGGTGATCACCACGGGCGCAGCGACCGACAGGTCATCCCAGTCGATTTCCGCCAGCCCGGAGGCCATCAATACCGCTACGAACAACAGCGCCGGAGCAGTGGCGTAAGGCGGAACACTTCCCGCCAGTGGTGCAAAGAACAAAGCCAGCAGAAACAGGATTGCGACGACGATGGCCGTCAGGCCGGTGCGGCCACCTGCGCTCACGCCCGCAGCAGATTCGATGTAGCTGGTGGTGGTCGAGGTACCCAGCAGCGAACCGGCCATGGCGGCGGTGCTGTCGGCGATCAGCGCACGGCCCATCTTTGGCATATGGCCGTTCTTGTCCATCAGCCCGGCGCGTTTGGTCACGCCGATCAGCGTGCCGGAGTTGTCGAACAGGTCAACGAACAGGAAGGCGAAGATCACGCTGATCAGGGCAACGTCAAAGGCGCCTTTGATGTCCAGTTGCAGGAAAGTCGGGGCCAGGGAAGGTGGCATCGAGACCACGCCTTTGAACTCTTCGAAACCCATCAGAATCGACACGATGGTCACTGCGAGGATGCCGATCAGTACCGCGCCACGGACCTTGAGTCTTTCCAGCGCAACAATCAGGAAGAACCCCAGAGTGGCTAGCACTGGCGCTGGTTTCGCGAGGTCGCCCAGGGTCAGCATGGTCACGTCGTGTTTGGCGACGATACCCGCGTTCTGCAAGGCAATCAGCGCCAGAAACAGGCCGATACCCGCAGCAATCGCCGAGCGCAGGGGCAGCGGAATGCTGTTGATGATCCATTCACGGATGCGAAAGATCGACAGGATGAAGAACATCACCGCCGACAGGAACACCGCGCCCAACGCGACCTGCCAGGTATGGCCCAGGTGCAGCACGACGGTGTAAGTGAAGAACGCATTCAGGCCCATGCCCGGTGCCAGGGCAATCGGGTAGTTGGCGATGATGCCCATGGTCGCCGAACCGATGGCGCCTGCCAGACAGGTGGCGACGAACAGCGCGCCTTTATCCATGCCGGTGGCACCGAGGATGCTCGGGTTGACGAACAGAATGTAGGCCATCGCCAGAAAGGTCGTGACGCCCGCGAGAATCTCGGTGCGCACGTTGGTGTTGTGTGCCTTGAGTTGAAACAGCCGTTCCAGCATGTCTGGCTCCCCGGTGACGCGCCTGCGCCGTGAATGAATCGACTCAGACAGCAAAGCACAGACTGCCAGGGCGGTCCGCGGATTTTCTGTCGGTCGGAAAAAGCCGCGCATGATACCAGCCTCTGTGGGAGCGGTGCTTTTATCGTGCGATGCGGCTTAACCCAAGCGCAGCAGTTGACTGCAAACCGTAGGAGCTACCGAAGGCTGCGAAAGCGGTCCTTCAGGAATATCCCCTTCGCAGCCTGCGGCAGCTCCTACAGGTCCTGCGCCCATCAAAAACCCTGAACGATTGGCAAATCTCACAAGTCGTACCCCTTAAGACGCAGAAAACTGCGCTGCAAAAGTACCTACCGTGAGGTTCCTATGAGTTCACCAACATCCCAGGATTTCGCTGGCCACGCGATTTCCCTGACGCTCAATGGTCAGGCGCGACAGCTCACTGTTCAGCCGTGGACCACGTTACTCGACCTGCTGCGCGATCAGCTGGACCTGGTGGGCAGCAAGAAAGGCTGCGACCACGGCCAGTGCGGCGCCTGCACTGTCCTGCGTGATGGCAAGCGCATCAATTCCTGCCTGACGCTGGCGATTATGTGCAATGGCGCCGAGCTGACCACCATCGAAGGGCTGGCAGACGGCGACCAGTTGCACCCTATGCAGCAGGCGTTCATCAAACACGATGCGTTCCAGTGCGGTTATTGCACGCCGGGGCAGATCTGCTCCGCCGTCGGGCTGGCCAATGAAGGCCGCGCCAACAGCACCGCCGAGATCAAGGAACTGATGAGCGGTAACCTGTGTCGCTGCGGCGCGTACAGCAATATCGTCGCGGCAGTGGAAGAAGCGCTGCCACACACCCCTCAGTTCGAAAAAGCAGGGGGCAGCCGATGAATCCGTTTACCTATAGCCGCCCCAGCAGCGTGGGCGAAGCCGTCAACCTCAGTGGCGCGGCCACCCGGTTCATTGCCGGCGGCACCAACCTGCTCGATTTGATGAAAGAAAACATCACCCGTCCCGAGCACCTGATCGATATCACGGGCTTGCCGCTCAACGAGGTCACCGAGACCCCGGAAGGCGGGCTGATGATTGGCGCGCTGGTGAGCAATGCCGACCTGGCCTGGCATCCGCTGATCGAAGAGCGTTATCCACTGCTGTCTCAAGCGATATTGGCCGGTGCCTCCCCGCAGCTGCGCAACATGGCGAGCACTGGCGGCAACCTGCTGCAGCGCACGCGTTGCTATTACTTCTACGACTCGACGGTGCCGTGCAACAAGCGCGACCCCGGCAGTGGCTGCCCGGCGCGCGATGGCCTGAACCGGATTCACGCGATCCTCGGCGCCAGCGATGAATGCGTCGCGACCCATCCGTCTGACATGTGCGTGGCCTTGGCCGCGCTGGAAGCAGTGGTGCATGTCGAAGGTCGGGCCGGTTCGCGTCGCATCGAGTTTGCCGACTTCCATCGTCTGCCAGGAGATTCGCCGCAGCGCGACAACCAACTGGCCGACGACGAGTTGATCACCGCCGTTGAGCTGCCCGCGCCAGGCTTTGCCGGGCAGGGCACGTACCTGAAGATTCGCGACCGTGCCTCCTACGCGTTTGCGTTGATCTCGGTGGCTGCGTCCCTTGAACTGGATGGCGACGTGATCCGCAGTGCGCGTCTGGCATTGGGTGGCGTGGCCCATAAACCATGGCGCGACAAAGCCGCCGAGCACGTGCTGATCGGCAAGCCGGTCTCGCGGGACAGCTTTGCCGCTGCAGCCGACGCCCTGCTGGCCGACGCCGAGCCGCTTGAGCACAACGCATTCAAAGTCAAACTGGCTCGCCGGGCGATCATTCGCGCCCTGAGCGATGCTGCTGTGGGAGGAAACGCCCGATGAATACGCCTGTATCGCCAATCGGCCAGGCCCTGGACCGGGTCGATGGCAAGCTGAAAGTCACCGGTGGCGCCCGTTACGCCGGGGAATACCCGGAAACCGGCCTGCTGTATGGCAGCGTGGTGTCCAGCACCATCGCCCGCGGACGCGTGACCCACATCGACATCACCGAAGCGCTGCAGGTGCCGGGAGTGGTCATGGTGCTGGATCACAAGAACCGCCCGAAACTCGCCAGCTATGACGAGAGCTACGAAGACGCTGACTCGGCAGAGGGCTCGCCGTTTCGCCCGCTGTATAACGACAGGGTCCTGTACAGCGGCCAGCCGTTGGCGCTGGTGGTGGCCGAAACCCTGGAGCTGGCGCGTTATGCAGGCTCTCTGGTACGCATCGAATACCTGGTCGAAGGCCACGAAACCGATCTTCTGGCGGTGAGTGAGCAAAGCCATGACGCCCCTGCCGAATTGCCCAAGCCGCGCGGTAATTTCCAGGCTGAGTACGATGGCTCTGCGCTGCAGATCGATGCGCATTACAGCACCCCGATCGAACATCACAACCCTATGGAGCCGCACGCTTCAACGGTGCTGTACCAGGCCGATGGCAGCCTGCACATCCACGACAAGACCCAGGGCACGCAGAACTGTCAGGACTACCTGCACAAGGTGTTCAACATCGACAAAGAAAAGATCCGCGTGTTTGCGGCCTTTGTCGGTGGTGCTTTCGGCTCGGGTTTGCGCCCGCAATATCAATTGCCACTGGCGGTGATGGCCGCGCTGGAACTCAAGCGCTCGGTTCGCGTCACCCTGACCCGGCAGCAGATGTTCACCTTTGGTTATCGCCCGCGGACGTTGCAGCACCTGCGTCTGGGCGCCACGGCCAACGGTCGACTAACGGCTGTGGCTCACGAAGCGATTGGCCAGACCTCGCGCTTTGAGGACTTCACCGAACACGTCGTTGAGTGGAGCGGCATGCTCTACAAGTGCGACAACGTGGAGCTGACCTACAAACTGGCGCCGCTGGACGTGCACACCCCGCTGGACATGCGTGCGCCGGGTGCCGCACTGGGGGTCATCGGCCTGGAATGCGCCATGGATGAACTGGCCTGCGCGCTGGCCATCGACCCGGTGCAACTGCGTCTGACCAATTTCGCCGACCGCAACGGCAATGAAGACAAGCCGTATTCCAGTAAAGAGCTGCGCGCCTGCTACGCCGAAGGTGCCGAGCGTTTTGGCTGGAGCCGACGCAATCCGGAACCACGCAGCATGCGCGAAGGCCGACAGCTCGTCGGTTGGGGCATGGCGGGTGGTGTGTGGGAATCCATGCAGATGAAGGCCAGTGCCAAGGCCCACATCAATGCTCAAGGCAAACTGACCGTCAGCAGTGCCACCACCGATATCGGCACCGGCACTTACACGGTCATGACCCAGATTGCAGCGGCAGGAGCCGGTGTGTCGGTGGCGGATACCACCTTCCTGCTGGGCGACTCGTCGCTGCCCACGGCGCCGCTTCAGGGTGGCTCGTTCACCGTGTCGTCGGTGGGGACAGCCGTGCAGCAGGCCAGCAAGGCATTGCGCCAGAAGCTGTTTGAAGTGGCGTGCCAGGTCGACCCAGGGTTTGCGTCAGCGCGGGCCGATCAAATGACCGTCGCCGAGGGTTATCTCAATCTCGGTGATCATCGCCTCGCGTTGAGCGAAGTGCTGAGCGGCTTGCCTGAGGGGCTTGAAGTCCAGGTGGATGCCGAGCCGGACAAAAAACGCGAAGGCTATGCCACGGCCACACATTCGGCGGTGTTTGTCGAAGTGCAGGTGGATGAGGACCTGGGCACTGTTCGTGTCAGCCGTGTGGTCAGTGCGATTGCGGCGGGGCGTGTGGTCAACCCGAAAATGGCGCGCAGCCAGATTCTCGGCGGCGTGGTGTGGGGCATTGGCATGGCTTTGCATGAGGAAACCCAGACTGACCACCAGCTGGGTCGCATCATGAACCACAGCCTGGCGGAGTATCATGTGCCCGTTCATGCGGATATCGGCGACATTGATGTGATTTTTGTCGAGGAAGAAGACAACATCGTCAATGCGCTGGGCTCCAAGGGTGTTGGCGAGATTGGCATCGTCGGCGTCGCGGCAGCGGTGGCGAATGCGATCTACCACGCGACCGGCAAGCGCGTGCGGGACTTCCCGATTACGCTGGATAAGGTGCTCTAAGCCAGCACGCAAAATTTTTGTAGGAGCGAACTTGTTCGCGAGGCGGTGTTTCTGTCTACACAGGACTAACGCCTCGCCAACAAGTTGGCTCCTACAGGTTTTGTCTCGTTTAAACCTTCACCTCTTCCGCCTCGGCCACCACATCGCGCATGCGATCGCGGTTGGCCAGGGTCGGGAACAGCTTGATCCAGATACCGGTCACCGCCAAGGTGCCGACGCCACCCATGACCACCGCCGGGACCACGCCGAACCAGTGCGCGGTCAGGCCTGATTCAAATTCCCCCAGCTGATTCGAAGCCCCGATGAACAAGCCGTTGACTGCGCTGACCCGTCCGCGCATTTCGTCGGGGGTTTCCAGCTGCACGAAAGACGCCCGGATCACCATGCTGATCATGTCGGCAGCGCCAAGTACCACCAGCACAGCCATGGAAAACCAGAACGATGTCGACAGGCCGAAAGCAATAGTCGCCACGCCAAACACCCCCACCGCGGTAAACATCACCCGGCCGACGTGCCGCTCGACGTTGAAGCGCGCCAGCCACAACGACATCGCCAGCGCGCCCACCGCCGGTGCCGAGCGCAGCATGCCCAGGCCCCACGGGCCGGTAAGCAGGATGTCCTTGGCAAAAACCGGCAGCAAGGCAGTCGCGCCGCCCAGCAGCACGGCGAACAAATCCAGCGAAATGGCGCCCAGTACGTCCGGGCGGCTGCGAATGAAGCGAATCCCCGCCAGCAGTGAGTGCAAGGTCGCCTTGCCCTTGTTCAGCGGGGTTTGCCGGGCGGGCAGGCTGAGCATCAACGAGCAGGCAATCACATACAGCAGCACGGTCGGCCCGTAGACCCAACTGCTGCCAAACGCATAAAGAAAGCCGCCCAGTGCCGGGGCCACGATGGTTGCCGATTGCTGGGCCGACTGCGCAGCCGCCACCGCGCGGGGGAAGAGCGCTGGGGGCACGATGCTCGGCAGCAGCGCCTGGGTGGCCGGCATTTCGAATGAACGCGAGGCGCCCAAAGCAAACGCGAGGATGAAAATCATCTCCCGGGTGACGCTGTCAGTGCTGCTGCCGATAAACAGCGCCAAGGCGATACACGCCTGAATGGTCTGACAGATCGCCGCTACCTTGCGCCGGTCATAGCGGTCAGCCACGTGCCCGGTGTGCAACATGAACAGCACCCGGGGCGCGAACTCCACAAGCCCGACCAGACCCAGATCCAGCACGTTGCCCGTCAGTTGATAGAGGTTCCAGCCAATGGCGACGGTCAGCATCTGGAAACCGCTGGCAGTGAAAATCCGCGCAAACCAGAACGCAACGAACGGCCGATGATGGCGCAACAACACAGGTGCTTGAGTCGACATGAGCAACGGCAGCCGAGCGGAGAGGGGCGCTCAGATTAGCAGTTTGTAACAATGCGTTGCATGAAAAGGGATCCAATCAATAAACAAGTTGTATGTATCCAGGCCCGACGTATGCGGTGCAGACACTATTTTTGTAGGAGCTGCCGAAGGCTGCGAAAGCATTTTCCTGACGACCCATTCGCAGCCTTCGGCAGCTCCTACAAGGTTTTCAGGTGGGGTTTGTCTGCTGAGGCAACTCGTCACGCGACAAAAGACCACAGGTTCCACAGGCTCAAATGGGACTACTCTTTGACGGTCAGTTGATCTGCGTCAATGCCCGCAAGGCATAAGAAGCGACAGGCGGCTTGACGGACTCCCCGAGACGCGAAACAAGATCGAACAATTTTGTGACGCAAGGCTCATAAACCTGAGGGGCAGTGGCTGCTGGCCTCAGGTCACCGGCCGTATCACCTGATAGAGGAAGACCTATGTTCGGTTTAGATGCAATTGAACTCGCTCGAATTCAGTTCGCGTTTACCATTTCGTTCCACATTCTGTTCCCTGCCATCACCATCGGTCTGGCAAGTTACCTGGCTGTGCTCGAAGGCCTGTGGCTCAAGACCCGTAACGACGTTTACCGTGACCTGTACCACTTCTGGTCCAAGATTTTTGCCGTCAACTTCGGTATGGGTGTGGTTTCCGGTCTGGTCATGGCGTACCAGTTCGGTACCAACTGGAGTCGCTTCTCGGACTTTGCCGGCGCCGTCACCGGGCCTCTGCTGACCTATGAAGTGCTCACCGCATTCTTCCTCGAAGCAGGCTTTCTGGGCGTGATGCTGTTCGGCTGGAACCGCGTCGGCCGCAATCTGCACTTCTTCTCGACGGTCATGGTCGCCATTGGCACCCTGATTTCGACCTTCTGGATCCTGGCCTCCAACAGCTGGATGCAGACCCCGCAAGGTTTTGAAATCATCGATGGTCGGGTGATCCCGACTGACTGGTTCGCCGTGGTCTTCAACCCGTCGTTCCCGTATCGCCTGTTGCACATGTCCATTGCTGCCTTCGTGGCGACAGCGTTCTTCGTCGGCTCGTCCGCTGCCTGGCATCTGTTGCGTGGCCGCGATACGCCGCAAGTGCGCAAGATGCTTTCCATGGCCATGTGGATGGCGCTGATCGTGGCTCCTGTTCAGGCCGTCGTGGGCGACTTCCACGGTTTGAACACCCTTGAGCATCAGCCAGCGAAGATCGCTGCCATTGAAGGTCACTGGGAAAACCACGGCGATGAGCCGACGCCGCTGATCCTCTTCGGCCTGCCGGACATGAAGGAAGAACGCACCAAGTACGCGTTGGAAATTCCATACCTGGGCAGCCTGATCCTGACTCACAGCCTGGACAAGCAAGTCCCGGCACTCAAGGAATTCAAGCCTGAAGACCGTCCGAATTCGACCATCGTGTTCTGGTCGTTCCGGGTCATGGTCGGCCTGGGCTTCCTGATGATCTTCACCGGTTTGTGGAGCCTTTGGCTGCGCAAACGCGGCTCGCTGTACCAGAATCGTCTGTTCCTTTACCTGGCCTTGTGGATGGGGCCGTCTGGCCTGATCGCGATCCTGGCGGGCTGGTTCACCACTGAAATCGGCCGTCAGCCTTGGGTGGTCTACGGCCTGATGCGCACCGCCGATGCATCGTCCGGGCACAGCGTCGCGCAGATGAGCATCACCCTGGTGCTGTTCGTGGTGGTGTACTTCCTGCTGTTCGGTGCGGGTCTGGGTTACATGATGCGTCTGGTGCGCAAAGGCCCTAAAGCCTACGTGGAACATACGCCTCAAGGTGGTCCGGGTCAGAAACGCACACCGGCACGCCCACTTTCTGCAGCCGTTGAAGGCGCGGAAGACGGCGACAATCTCGACAGTCTGGGTAAGGGGAACTGAGCCATGGGTATTGATCTTCCGCTTATCTGGGCCGTGATTATCATCTTCGGCATCATGATGTACGTCGTCATGGACGGCTTCGATCTGGGCATCGGGATCCTGTTCCCGTTCATGAAAGACAGCGGCGACCGTGACGTCATGATGAACACCGTCGCCCCGGTCTGGGACGGCAACGAAACCTGGCTGGTGCTGGGCGGTGCCGGCTTGTTCGGCGCCTTCCCGCTGGCATATTCGGTGGTGTTGTCGGCGCTGTACCTGCCGCTGATCCTGATGCTCATGGGCTTGATCTTCCGGGGTGTGGCGTTCGAATTTCGCTTCAAGGCCACCGAAGAAAAACGCCACTTGTGGGACAAGGCCTTCATCGGCGGCTCGCTGGCCGCGACCTTCTTTCAGGGTGTTGCGCTGGGGGCTTTCATCGACGGTATTCCGGTGGTCAATCGCCAGTTTGCCGGGGGCGGGCTGGATTGGCTCACGCCGTTCAGCCTGTTCTGCGGCCTGGCGTTGATTGCCGCGTATGCGCTGCTCGGCTGCACCTGGCTGATCATGAAGACCGAAGGCGCCCTGCAAAAAGCCATGCATGATCTGGCGCGTCCGTTGGCCATTGCCGTGCTGGTCGTCATGGGCGTGGTCAGCCTGTGGACACCACTGGCCCACCCGGACATCGCCACACGCTGGTTCACGCTGCCGAATCTGTTCTGGTTCCTGCCGGTGCCGGTGCTGGTGCTGGTGACCATGTACGGTCTGTTCAAAGCCGTGGCGCGCTATGCCAACTACACGCCGTTCCTGCTGACGCTGTTGCTGATCTTCCTGGGCTATAGCGGGCTGGGTATCAGCTTGTGGCCGAACATCGTGCCGCCGTCGATCTCCATCTGGGACGCGGCCTCACCCCCGCAGAGCCAAGGTTTCATGCTGGTGGGGACACTGTTCATCATCCCGTTCATCCTGGGTTACACCTTCTGGAGCTACTACGTATTCCGCGGCAAGGTGACTCACGAAGACGGTTACCACTAGTAGCGAGAGGAGATTGGCGATGTCTGGCAACGAATCTTTTCATGACGAGCAAGACCCGGCGATGAAAAAGCCGCTGTGGCAGCGATTGGCCTGGCTGGCGGGTATCTGGGCGGCAAGCGTTCTCGCGCTGTTCGTGGTTGCCAGCCTGCTCAAGCTGTTCATGAACGCTGCGGGTCTGACCACCCACTGAGTGTGCAAATCCCATTCCGCGTCCCATCGACGCGGTTTTCAACCCTCCTTCGTGGAGGGTTTTTTTTGGGATTTTTTTGCTGACGGCAGGAGCTGCCGCAGGGGGATGGCGTTTGTTACTTGCGCGCCTTGAGAATCACGAACTTGGGCGTCGATGCCACTTGCTCGACGCCGCGAAACAGGCGAGCCAGCTTGGTGTGGTAACCCAGGTGCCGATTGCCGACGACGTACAGCGCACCGCCGGGAACCAGCGCGTTGCGGGCTTGCTGGAACATGCGCCATGCGAGGAAATCCCCCACCACCTGTTGCTGGTGGAAAGGCGGGTTGCACAGCACGACGTCCAGCGAATCCGGTTCCTGACTGGCCAGACCGTCATCAGCACGCAGCACCACGTCGCGATCGCCCAGGGCAAGCTGCCAATTCTCGGCGGCCGATTGCACTGCCATATACGACTCGTCGACCAGGGTGTAATGCGCCTGCGGGTTGCTCAGGGCGCTGGCGATGGCCAGGACCCCATTGCCACAGCCCAGGTCCGCGACGCGTGCCGAGCCCAGGTTTTTCGGCAGATGAGGCAGCAAAGCCCGTGTGCCGATGTCCAGCCCTTCGCGGCAGAACACGTTTGCGTGGTTGAGCAGTTCAATCGCGGGGTCGTCCAGCGTGTAGCGGGTCGGGTAAGGCGAAGGGACGATTGCCTTGGGCTGCGGCGTGGCGAACAACAGCCGGGCTTTCTTCACGGCCAGCGAGGCACTGACCGGGCCGACATATTCTTCCAGCAGATCGCCTGCCGAGCGCGGCAGATGTTTGACCATTGCCGCTGCGACCACACGCGCCTCGGGCGCCAATTGACCTTGCAGGCGGATCAGTTGTTCTTCCAGCAATGCCAGGGTTTTGGGCACGCGAATCAACACCCAGTCAAACGGCCCGTTGAACGCTTCGCTGGCCGGGATCAGCGTTACCGCGTCATAGGCCATGCCGTTACGTGTGAGGTTTTTCTGCAGGCCTTGAGCCGCGAGGAAGGAATCGGTGCTGCTGGTCACCGTCGCATGCGGGGCCAGGCTGGCCGCCAGTGCGCCAAAGCTATCGTTGAGCACCAGCACTTTGCTTTGCAGCGTCAGCCCGTGCTCGGCGACGTGATTGAGCAGGTACTCGTCGGCAGCGTCGAACGCCTGCAGCGGTTCGTCCTGCTGTTCCGGTTGGCGAATGAGATCAAGCTGGGCGAAAGGCGTATCAAGCAGCGGCATGGGCGGGGAAACTCTGGGCAATCGACGGTTTATCACCAACGCCCAGGACAGCGGGCTTGTTGAAGGCGGTGATTTTACGTGCTTTTTGCCAATTGGCACTCCTTCGTTTCCCTAACCTGTGCCGCAGGTTTAAAACATCCCGCTCAATGCGGCCTGGACCACTGCCGAAATCTTGTTGCAGGCCCCCATTTTCTGAATCGCGTTGGCCACGTGAAAATGCACAGTGCGTTCTTTCATGCTCAGAATGATGGCGATGTCCGCCGCCGTTTTGCCCTGTGCGCTCCATTTCAGGATTTCGATTTCTCTTGTGGTGAGTTGCTGTTGCCGGGAATACCTCCTTAGATTTTCCAATGAAGCCGACCCCATATTGCCTCCGTGCTTCTCTAAGTCCTTAAGTTTATGTCCTGTTTTGCTGTTTGAGTTTAGGAAAAATCCGGCCATGCAAATCCCCCCGCAAAGGCCCTGCAGACCAGTGGAATGCTGGCCTTTCATCCCGGGGGCTCTAGCGATTCAGCCAAAACGCTATGGACCGGGGCTCGCCGGGTTGCGGCTGTGGCCATCGCCTGATGTGCGGCTATACGTTCAAGAGAGAATTGGTCTAAAGCGGTGTCTGTTTACCCAAGTCCTGTAGGCGCTGCCGAAGGCTGCGAACGCATTTTCATGGCAGACCGGATTCGCAGCCTTAGGCAGCCCCTACAGAATCTGCGGTGTTTATCCGTCGCGCTTTGCGGGACACTAGCGGCCTGTTTTCATTTGCAGGAGGCCGGATCACCCATGACCGCCAGCGCAGAAAAATACACCCGCCAGACGCTCCTCAACGTAACGCCGCTGACGCCGAGCCTGTTCACCTTGCGCACCACCCGCGATGCAGGCTTTCGGTTCACCGCCGGGCAGTTTGCTCGCCTGGGCGTGACCAAGGCAGACGGCAGTATCGTGTGGCGCGCCTATTCCATGGTCTCGTCGCCCCACGATGAGTTTCTGGAGTTCTTCTCGATTGTCGTGCCGGACGGTGAATTCACCAGCGAACTGAGCCGCCTGCGCGAAGGCGATACGCTGCTGATTGAAAAACTGGCGACGGGTTATCTGACGGCGGACAGGTTTGTCGATGGCCGGGATTTGTGGCTGTTGTCCACAGGCACTGGCGTTGCGCCGTTCCTGTCGATTCTTCAGGACTTCGAAGTCTGGGAGAAATTCGAGCGCATTGTGCTGGTGTACAGCGCCCGGGAGTCGAAGGAGCTGGCCTATCAGGAATTGATTGCCGGGCTGACCGAACGCGATTACCTGGCCGAATACGCTGACAAGTTGATCTACGTACCGGTGGTGACCCGCGAGCAGATCCCCGGTGCGTTGAACGGGCGGATTACGCAGTTGATTGAAAATGGCGAGCTGGAAAAAGCCGCTGGCTTGCCGCTCAATCCCGAGCATTCCCGGGTGATGATCTGTGGCAACCCGCAGATGATCGAAGACACCCGCGCCTTGCTCAAGGCACGCGACATGAACCTCAACCTGACTCGGCGGCCGGGGCAGGTTGTGGTGGAGAATTATTGGTAGCAGCTCAAATGATCCCCTGTGGGAGCGAGCTTGCTCGCGAAGGCAGTTCTACAGTCGCAACATTAGCTGCGGATGTACTGACCTCTTCGCAAGCAAGCTTGCTCCCACAGGATTGTGTTCACTACGGCATCGCGCTTAAAGCGTCTGCTTCGGATCCACCGTGATCGGCGCCGCAGGCTGATGCTGCTCTTTCAACAGATCACGAATCTCACCCAGCAACAGTTCTTGCTTGGTGGGCGTGGGTGGCAGGCTTGGGGCCTTGGCTTCTTCGCGTTTCAGGCGGTTGATCGCTTTCACGCCCATGAAGATGGCGAAGGCGACAATGATGAAGTCGATCACCGTCTGAATGAATTTGCCGTAAGCCAGCACCACCGCTGGCGCTGCGCCTTCTGCCGGTCGCAGGATAACGGCCAGGTCGCTGAAATCAACGCCGCCGATCAGCAGCCCCAGGGGCGGCATGATTACATCGCCGACGAACGACGAAACGATCTTGCCGAATGCCGCACCAATGATGATACCGACGGCCATATCGACCACGTTACCTTTGACGGCAAAGGCTTTGAACTCGCTTAGTACGCTCATGGGATATTCCTTGTTACAGATTATTGGGTCCAGTGCAGTGTAAGACAGCTGCACGTGTTGCGCTGGGCACCTTTAGTCGACCGGGCTGTATCGGGGAAGTTTTATCGGAGATAGCAAAAAGCTGTTACCCAGGCTCGTCAACGCGGCAGTCTGTCCTGCGTTATCATTGCGACTTTTTACCAGAGGGGTTGTCATGGCCAAGGCCAAACGCTTGTATGGCTGCACTGAATGCGGCGCGACCTTCCCCAAGTGGGCCGGGCAGTGCACCGAATGCGGCGCCTGGAACACGCTGGTGGAAACCATGCTCGAAAGCGGCAGCGCCGCACCACCCAGTGGCCGTTCCAGCTGGACCGGGGCTCAGACTCAGATCCGCACGCTGGCCGAAGTCAGCGTTGCTGAAATCCCGCGTTTCTCCACCAACTCCGCCGAGCTGGACCGGGTGTTGGGCGGTGGCTTGGTGGATGGCTCCGTGGTGTTGATCGGTGGCGACCCCGGCATCGGCAAATCCACGATTCTGTTGCAGACCCTGTGCGCCATTGCCGAGCGCATGCCTGCCTTGTACGTCACGGGTGAGGAATCTCAGCAACAGGTCGCCATGCGCGCCCGGCGTCTGAGCCTGCCCCAGGACAAGCTCAAGGTCATGACCGAAACCTGTATCGAAAACATCATTGCCACCGCCAAGGTCGAAAAGCCCAAGGTCATGGTGATCGACTCGATCCAGACGATTTTCACCGAACAACTGCAATCGGCTCCCGGCGGCGTTTCGCAGGTCCGGGAAAGCGCCGCGTTGCTGGTGCGTTACGCCAAGCAGAGCGGCACGGCGATTTTTCTGGTCGGCCATGTCACCAAGGAAGGCGCGCTGGCCGGGCCGCGCGTGCTTGAGCACATGGTCGATACGGTTCTGTACTTCGAAGGTGAGTCCGACGGGCGTCTGCGTCTGCTGCGCGCGGTCAAGAACCGCTTTGGCGCGGTCAACGAGTTGGGCGTGTTCGGCATGACCGACAAAGGCCTGAAGGAGGTTTCCAACCCTTCGGCGATTTTCCTGACCCGCGCCCAGGAAGAAGTCCCCGGCAGTGTGGTGATGGCGACCTGGGAAGGGACGCGGCCGATGCTGGTGGAGGTTCAGGCGCTGGTGGATGACAGCCACATGTCCAACCCACGCCGGGTGACCTTGGGCCTGGACCAGAATCGTCTGGCGATGCTGCTGGCGGTTCTGCACCGGCACGGCGGCATTCCGACCCACGACCAGGATGTATTTCTCAACGTGGTGGGCGGCGTGAAGGTGCTGGAGACCGCGTCCGATCTGGCGTTGATGGCGGCAGTGATGTCCAGCCTGCGCAACCGGCCGTTGCCTCATGATTTGCTGGTGTTTGGCGAAGTGGGGCTGTCCGGTGAAGTGCGTCCGGTGCCCAGCGGTCAGGAGCGTCTCAAGGAAGCGGCCAAACACGGCTTCAAACGGGCCATCGTCCCTAAAGGCAATGCACCGAAGGAAGCGCCGCCAGGGTTGCAGGTCATTGCCGTGACCCGGTTGGAACAGGCGCTGGATGCGTTGTTTGAATAGTTGATCGCTTTCCGTAGGAGCGGCTTTAGCCGCGAGGGAGCCGCGAAGGCCGTAGTTAAGGCAGCTCGATTTAGCGAGCACATAGGCCTCTTCGCGGCTAAAGCCGCTCCTACGGATCGATTGCTTATACCTCTATCAACGCGGCGAGCTCTCGTTCCAGCTCATCATGATCGGCCAGGTTCAGCTCGATCAGCCGGCGTAGATGGCTGATGGATTCCAGCCCGATGTGTTCACAGACAAACCCCAGTTGCCCGTGATCATCGTGGGTCAGCCGCACGTCCATTTGCACGTGAACCTCGTTGCTCAGCTTGATATCCACGGCAAACGGCTCGTCGGTCTCGGCCTGCCAGGGTTGCGGGCGCTCGATGAGCAAGCCCTTGAGGGATAAGTCCACCAGTTGAACCTGCCAGTGTCTGTCGCCCTGACGAAGCTCGGTTTTCGCATCAAAGGCAATGCGCTTGAAACGTCTGCGGTCTGCGTGGGAGTCGGTCATCGAATTCACTTCTCTTGGCATCGACTGACAACTGTCAGCGGTTCAACGCCGATCAGCAGCGTCGTCTGTACCGACGATAGACCCGATCAGCGTCATCGAACAGTTTTTGCTGCCAGCTTTACACTTGCCCCCTGCAAAACCGCTTCTTTATAGGGCGTCCAGCTGCATCCAGGTTCTTTTCGCCCTAGACCATCGTGGGGGTGGCCTTTCGCTCCGACATAGCTAAACTCCGGTAGCTGGCCTTCTAGTCATTCTGCTGGAATAAAAAAATGAAAAATAATAATAGCCTTATGCGCCATGTGCCTTGGCTGATCGTTGCAATTGTCGGGGCTTTTGCCCTTGGGGTCGTGGCCTTGCGCCGCGGTGAAGCAATCAACGCCTTGTGGATCGTGGTCGCTGCGGTTGCCATCTACCTGGTTGCGTATCGTTATTACAGTCTGTTCATTGCCCGCCACGTCATGCAGCTAGATCCGCTGCGTGCCACACCGGCGGTGGTCAACAACGATGGTCTGGACTATGTGCCGACCAACAAACACATCCTTTTTGGTCACCACTTTGCTGCCATCGCAGGCGCCGGCCCTCTGGTCGGTCCGGTGCTGGCTGCGCAAATGGGTTACCTGCCCGGCACGCTCTGGCTGATTGCCGGCGTGGTCCTGGCCGGTGCGGTGCAGGATTTCATGATCCTGTTCCTCTCCACACGCCGTAACGGTCGCTCCCTGGGCGACATGGTGCGTGAAGAAATGGGCCGCATTCCCGGCACCATCGCGCTGTTCGGTTGCTTCCTGATCATGATCATCATCCTCGCGGTGCTGGCGCTGATCGTGGTCAAGGCCCTGGCTGAAAGCCCGTGGGGCATGTTCACGGTGATGGCGACGATCCCGACGGCGATGTTCATGGGCGTCTACATGCGCTACATCAGGCCGGGCCGCATCGGGGAAATCTCGGTGATTGGCGTGGTGCTGTTGCTGCTCTCGATCTGGGCCGGTGGTCATGTCGCGGCCAGCCCTGAGTGGGCGCCGATGTTCACCTTCACGGGCGTGCAGATTACCTGGATGCTGGTGTGCTACGGCTTCGTCGCGGCGATGCTGCCGGTCTGGCTGTTGCTGGCGCCACGTGATTACCTGTCGACCTTCCTGAAAATCGGCACCATCGTGGCCTTGGCCATCGGCATTCTGGTCCTCGCGCCAGAGCTGAAAATGCCTGCCCTGACCCAGTTCACCGACGGCACCGGTCCGGTCTGGAAGGGCACGCTGTTCCCGTTCCTGTTCATCACCATCGCGTGCGGTGCGGTTTCGGGCTTCCATGCGCTGATCTCGTCCGGCACCACGCCCAAGCTGCTGGATAACGAAACCAACGCCCGTTACATCGGTTACGGCGGCATGCTCATGGAGTCCTTCGTGGCGATCATGGCCATGGTTGCCGCTTCGGTGATCGAGCCAGGTATCTACTTCGCCATGAACAGCCCGGCAGCGATTGTCGGCAGTGACGTGGTGACGGTGGCGCAGACGGTCAGCAGTTGGGGCTTTGCCATCACGCCTGAGCAACTGACCGCAGTGGCCAAGGACATCGGTGAAAACACCGTACTGGCCCGTGCCGGTGGCGCGCCAACCCTGGCGGTCGGTATCGCGCAGATTCTGCACCAGGCCTTGCCGGGCGCCAGCACGATGGCTTTCTGGTACCACTTCGCGATTCTGTTTGAAGCCCTGTTCATCCTGACCGCAGTCGACGCCGGTACCCGTGCCGGTCGTTTCATGCTGCAGGACTTGCTGGGCAGCTTCGTGCCAGCCCTGAAACGCACTGAGTCCTGGACCGCCAATGCCATCGGCACCGGTGGTTGCGTGGCGCTGTGGGGTTACTTGCTGTATCAAGGCGTGATCGACCCGCTGGGTGGCATTAACACCTTGTGGCCGCTGTTCGGTATCTCCAACCAGATGCTGGCCGGTATCGCGCTGATGCTGGCGACGGTCGTGCTGATCAAAATGAAGCGTCAGCGGTACATCTGGGTCACCATGCTGCCAGCCACCTGGCTGTTGATCTGCACCGTGACGGCAGGCTTCATCAAGCTGTTCGACAGCAACCCGGCTGTTGGCTTCCTGGCCCTGGCCAAGAAATACAGCACCGCTGCTGACGCGGGTCAGATCCTGGCTCCGGCCAAGACCATGGACCAGATGCAACACGTGATCTTCAACGCTTACACCAACGCGACCTTGACGATTCTGTTCCTGTTCGTGGTGTTCAGCATCCTGTTCTACGCGCTGAAAGTCGGCGTCGCGGCATGGGGCAACAAAGAGCGTACGGACAAGGAAGCGCCTTTCCAGGCGTTGACGACTCCGACCAACATTTAAGTAACGGGAGCTGCATATGTTCAATGACCTGAGTCGCCTCGGGAAATACCTCGGTCAGGCCGCGCGCCTGATGGTGGGCATGCCCGACTACGACAACTACGTCGCGCATATGCAGGTCAAGCACCCTGACAAGCCGATGATGGATTACGAAACGTTCTTCCGGGAACGCCAGGAAGCCCGATACGGCGGCAAGGGTGGGCCTAAATGCTGTTGATGGGCAGGCCCGGTTAGTTATTTGCAAGATCCTGTGGGAGCGTGGCTTGCCCGCGATAAGTCTGGACGCGATTTTTTGTAGATCGCATACAGCCTTATCGCGGGCAATCCTCGCTCCCACAGTTGTTTTGTGTTGTTAACACGTTAAGGAGCATCCATGACCACCCCGCAACCCATCCCCGTCACGGTCCTCAGCGGCTTTCTCGGCGCGGGCAAGACGACGTTGCTGCGTCATTTGCTCAAGACCGAGCACGGCCTGAAAATCGCCGTGATCGAAAACGAATTCAGCGACGCCGGGATCGACACCCAACTGCTGGGCGCCGAGCCGGTGCAAGTCATGACCCTGTCCAATGGTTGTGTCTGCTGCACCATCCATACCGATCTGACCAAGGCGCTGTTCCTGTTGCTGGAGCGTCTGGACAGCGGTGAAATCGCCTTCGACCGGCTGGTGATCGAATGCACCGGGCTGGCTGATCCTGCCCCTGTGGCACAGACCTTCTTCATTGATGAAGAACTGCGCGAGCGCTACATCCTCGACGGCATCATCACCCTGGTGGACGCGGCCAATGCCGACACCCACCTGGCGCAGACCATCGCTCAGGCGCAGATCGGTTTTGCTGACCGCCTGCTGGTGAGCAAGCGTGATCTGGTGGACGACGCCACCTTCGATGCTCTCAGCGCACGCTTGACCCGCATCAACCGTCGTGCGCCGATCCGAGTGGTCGAGCATGGCAACATCGACCTGGCCGAGCTACTGGACGTCCGTGGTTTCAATCTGAATGCCGACCTGGGCGGCGGCATGAGCTTGCGCCCCGTTGCGCCTGCTGGCCATTCACTGGATCGGATCAGCAGCCTGGTGCTACGCAGCGACGCGCCGCTGGATATCGACAAGCTCAGCGAGTTCATGAACGAACTGCTCGAAGAACACGGCACACAACTGCTGCGCTATAAAGGGGTGCTCAGCATCGCAGGCGAACCCCGGCGCATGGTGTTCCAGGGCGTGTTGAAGCTGTACGGCTTCGATTGGGACACGGAATGGGAGGAGGGCGAAAAGCGCGAGAGCGTGATCGTGTTCATTGCCGACGACTTGCCGGAAGAGAAGATCCGGGCGGGGTTTGCCAGGGTTTCCGGCTGAGCAAATACCTGTAGGAGCCAACTTGTTGGCGAGGCAGTGGCAGGTCTACAGCAGATGTAGGGTCCGTAAGATTGTCTCGCCAACGAGTTGGCTCCTACAGGGATCGTGCATAAGCAAAAAGCCCCGGCTCTCACGAACCGGGGCTTTTTGTTACTGCTGCAAACGGGGCTGATTAAGCGCCATATACCGGCAGTCTGGCGCAGATGGCTTTTACTTTTTCACGGACTGCGTCGATCACGGCTTCGTTGTTCAGGTCAGCCAGGATGTCGCAGATCCAGGTTGCCAGTTCCTTGCACTCTGCTTCCTTGAAGCCGCGAGTGGTCACTGCCGGTGTGCCGAAGCGCAGGCCGGAGGTGACGAACGGGGAGCGTGGGTCGTTTGGTACGGAGTTCTTGTTGACGGTGATGAAGGCGCGGCCCAGGGCTGCGTCTGCGTCTTTACCGGAAATGTCCTGCTTGATCAGCGACAGCAGGAACAGGTGGTTTTCAGTACCGCCGGAGACTACGTCGAAACCGCGCTCGATGAACACACCGGCCATGGCCTTGGCGTTTTTCACCACTTGTTGCTGGTAAGCCTTGAACTCAGGCTGCAGCGCTTCCTTGAAGCACACGGCCTTGGCGGCGATGACGTGCTCCAGCGGGCCGCCCTGGGCGCCCGGGAAAACGGCGGAGTTCAGCTTCTTCTCGATCTCGGCGTTGGCGCGAGCCAGGATCAGGCCGCCACGTGGACCGCGCAGGGTCTTGTGCGTGGTGGTGGTGACCACGTCAGCGAAAGGCACCGGGTTCGGGTAAACGCCAGCGGCTACCAGACCGGCTACGTGAGCCATGTCGACGAACAGGTAAGCGCCAACCTTGTCAGCGATAGCGCGGAAACGCGGGAAATCCAGGATCTGCGAGTAGGCAGAGAAACCGGCCACGATCATTTTCGGCTTGTGCTCAACGGCCAGACGCTCGACTTCGTCGTAGTCGATCATGCCATTGCCATCGATGCCGTACTGAACGGCGTTGTACAGCTTGCCCGACGAGCTGACGCTGGCGCCGTGGGTCAGGTGACCGCCATGGGCCAGGCTCATGCCTAGAATGGTGTCGCCACCTTGCAGCAGAGCCAGATAAACCGCGCTGTTGGCTTGCGAACCCGCGTGGGGCTGAACGTTGGCGTAATCAGCGCCGAACAGCTCTTTGGCACGGTCGATGGCCAGTTGCTCAACCACGTCGACGTATTCGCAGCCGCCGTAGTAACGCTTGCCTGGATAACCTTCAGCGTACTTGTTGGTCAGGACCGAGCCCTGAGCTTCCATCACCGCTGGGCTGGTGTAGTTTTCCGAAGCGATCAGCTCGATGTGCTCTTCTTGGCGCTGAGCTTCTTGCTCCATGGCGGCAAAGAGATCGGAGTCGTACTTGGCGAGAGTCAAATCACGGCTGAACATGGCGGTCCTCAGGGATCGGGGCAGAAAAGGGGGGCATTCTAACTCATTGGCTTTTATCTGGCATATGAAAGGCAGTCATGTGCGGGACAAGCGGCTTTCATACATGCGGCGCAGAACCTGTAGGAGCCAACTTGTTGGCGAGGCGGTAGTCCTGTGTAGCCATTGATATCGCCCTCGCCAACAAGTTGGCTCCTACAGGGAATGCATGCAGATCAATCAAACATGAACAGCGCATCATTGCTGTACTGCGCCTCGAAACGGCTCGCGGGCATGGGGCGGCCGAACAGGAAGCCTTGCACTTCATCGCAGCCGTGTTCACGCAGGAATTCCAGCTGTTCGTGGGTTTCCACGCCTTCGGCGATCACCGCCAGGTTGAGGCTGTGGGCCATGGCGATGATGGCTCGGGCAATCTGCGCGTCCTGCTCGCCGGAGGGCAGGCCATCGACGAAGGTGCGGTCGATCTTGAGGATGTCGATGGGGAATTGCTTGAGGTAGTTGAGCGACGAATAACCGGTGCCGAAGTCATCAATGGCGATGCTCAGCCCCAGGCGCTTGAGGCCGGCGAGGATCTGCATGGCCTGATCGACTTCTCGCATCAGGATACTTTCGGTCAGCTCCAGCTCCAGGCAGGCGGGTGGCAGGCCGGTTTCCTTGAGGATGGCGGCGATCCGGTTGCCCAATTGGCCATCGGAAAATTGCCGTGCCGAGATGTTCACAGAGACCTTGGGCACGCGAACCCTGGCCTGATGCCAGGCTTTGAGCTGACGACAAGCTTCGCTCAGCACCCAGTCGCCGACCTCGACCACCAGCCCGAGCTCTTCGAGCACCGGGATGAATTCCACCGGCGATACCAGCCCGCGCCGTGGATGGCGCCAGCGCAGCAGGGCTTCGGCGCCCGTCAGGCGTTTGCCGTCACCACTGAATTGCGGTTGGTAGAAGAGAGTGAATTCTTTCTGCTCCAGGGCGTGGCGCAAGTCGCTTTCCAGCTCCAGACGCTCCAGCGCCGTGGCGTTCATGTCAGCCTGATAGAACTGGAAGTTATTCTTGCCGCGCTCTTTAGCGTGATACATGGCGGTATCAGCGTTCTTCATCAACTGGCTCAGCTCATTGCCGTCCTGCGGGCTGAGGGCGATGCCGATACTGGCGGTCACGAAGAATTCGCGACCCTCGAGGACGAACGGCGTCACCAGGCTGTTGAGGATTTGCTCGGCCACATTAATGGCTCGGTTCAACGCAATCTGCCGCGACGGGCTGGGTTGCAGGAGCAGGGTGAATTCGTCACCGCCCATGCGCGCAACGGTGTCGTCATCGGAAACACAGGCCAGCAACCGGGTGCCCATCTCCTGCAGCATGCGGTCGCCGGCGGCGTGGCCCAGGGAGTCATTGATCGGTTTGAAACGGTCCAGGTCGAGGAACATCAGCACCACCCAGGCCTGTTGCCGCTCGGCCTGCTGCAGGGCGGTATGCAAACGGTCCTGGAACAGCGAGCGGTTTGGCAGATGGGTCAGGGCGTCGTAGTAGGCCAGGCGATGAATGCGTTGCTCGCTGGCCTTGCGCTCGCTGATATCGGTGAAGAAGCACACATAACTGGCCAGATCGCCTTCGTCATCGAGTACTGCCGTGATGCCGACCCAGGCCGGGTAGTGTTCTTCGCTGCGGCGCTTGAGCCACACTTCGCCTTCCCAGCTGCCGCGCTGATGCAGTTGCTTGAGGATGTAGCTCAGGTGCGCTTCCTGGTGTTCATCGACGGTCAAGATGCTCGGTAGCTGGTCCAGGACTTGCGAAACTTCGTAGCCACTGACCCGGCTGAATGCTTCGTTCGCCTGGACGATGTAGCCCGCCGGGTCGGTGATCAGAATCGCCGAAGTCGAATGCTCGAATACCGTGGCCGCCATGCGCAGGTCTTTTTCGGCGCGCCGCTGCTGACTGATGTCGCGGCCTACACCCAGAATGCCTTCAAACGTGCCTTGCTCGTCCCAGACCAGCACCAGACGCAACTCGATGGGGATTTTGCGACCGTCAGCCCGCAAACAGTCAAACAGGAACAGCTGCGTGGGAATCTCGTGCCGCAACGTGGCCAATTCGTCCGGATTGTCCAGCACCTTGCTGATGCGCTCCAGCAAGGCGTGGATGCCTGCCAGCTGTTGCGGGTTGGCGACCGTGGACTTGAAGCCGTGCTTGAGGATCCAGTCAGCGCTGTGACCGAGTACGGCAAGCACGGAAGGGCTGACGTAATTGGGGGTCAGGGTGTTGTCAGTGGAAAAGATCACGTCGCTGATGCTTTCTGCCAGCATGCGGTAGCGTTTCTCACTGTCGCGCAGGGATTCGCTGGCTTCCAGTTGCTCGGTGATGTCCTTGGCGACGCCGATGATGCGTGTCACCTGATCGTCTTTGTCCCGCGCCAGGGCCTGCTCGCGGATGTCGAAGCGCCGCCACTGTTCGTCCCGCGAGCGGAAGCGCAGCTGGCATTGCAGCAGTTTGCTGTGCCCGCGGTGGCGTTGCCGCAGACGCATGTCCTGATAGATTTCAGCGTCTTCGGGGTGCAGCAGGATTTCCCAGAAAAACTCGCCCATGCGCACCAGCTCGGCCTTGCTGTAGCCCAGCGTGCGGCCCAGGTGGTGGTTGCTGTAGATCATGCGCTGGCTGAGGACGTCCTGCACATAGAGGTGGTCCGGCACGGTGCGCACTACATCGGACCAGAAACCCTCGCGCTCCTGCTGGGACAATTCGACCTGTTTGCGGCTGGTGATGTCGCCAATGCTGAGGATCACGGCGTGCATATCCTGGCGATCTTCGGGCAGGCGCAGTACCAGCCACAGGTATTGGTCTTCACCGCTTTCCTGGGTCAGGCGTATTTCGATTTCAAACTGATTGCTGCCGGACAACAACGCGTGGATCAATTGCGTACCGATGCCCTGTCGGGCGCGCGGGCCGCCCACGATCAAATGCTCCCAGGCCTGCTGGCTCGACTCCACCTGCAGCAGACTGAGCGCAACCTGATTGACCTCGGTGATGCGCAGCCTGCTCAACAGCACATTGAGCTGGCCGGGTTGATTCCTGAGCAGCTCGTCCAGATCGTCGCTGGTCTGCACGTTCAGCGCTTGCAGATAAATCGGTAGCCCGGACATATCCAGCACACAGATCGCCACGCCCGCGCCTTCAAAGATGTCCTGATACCGGCGGCGACTCTCATGCAACTGACGTTGGCGGCGGCGCAGGCTTAACAGCGCAAACAGCGGCAGAATCGACAGCAGCAGGGCAACCACGCATTTGCCAATCAGCGGGCCGAGCAATTGCTCGCGGGCGCTGGTCACGTCGAACAGGCCGCGCAGCTGCCAGTTACTGTTGGGCAGGGCTTCGAGCAAGACGCTTTCAGTTTCGCCCACGCTGCTGACCATCGGCTCTTTACTGGACGGCACGTCACGAAAGAGCAGGCGCGAAGTGGTGCGGTTTTCCAGGCGCCAGACCGGCTGGAAATCCTGAGTGGTCTGCAAGGTCAGGGATTTCAGGGCATCAGGCGCTAGCCGCAGGACCCAGTAGTTGCGGGTGAGGCTGCCGGGCTGGCGGATAAACAGATAAACCTGTGAGCCGTCCTGACTGTTGTCGTAATAAAAAGGTTGGCCCATGGCTTGCTGCAGGGCCTGCCTGAGGAAGCCGCCGTCATCGGCAGTGGCCATGCTGTCGGCGAGGATTTCCCCGGTCCCGCTCAGCCACGCCATGCTGCGCAAGGCGGGGAGCGATTGACGCAGGCTGTTGAGCGGCGGTGATGGCTGGCCAGGGAGTTGCGCTTGTTGACTGTCGTCGGTCAGCAGGTTGAGCGCGACCTGGGCACTCAGGGCCATGTTCAGGCTCACGCGGTCAGCCAGTTGCACGCTGTAATCAAGGCTGCGCTGGCGTTGGCGATCCTGAGTCAGCTGGAACTGATCAATCAATTGCCAAATGATGAGTGCGAGCATGAGCAGCGTCAGCGCCGCGAGCCCGCCTTTCAATGAGCCGCGCAGCGGTTGACTGGTGGCGCCTTTGGTCGCGCGCGAGGCAAGTGGGTGGGTAGATGTGGGCAACTTTGATCCTGACTACCGAACTGACGCAGCGAATACTTGCGCGACACGCACTATAAACCTGCCGCCCAAAGGGCGCCTAGCATGCCCTGAGTTGTGGCGAAGTGCCAGCCCCATACGGCTGGATGGTTTGCCCTGAGGTGCGCATTCGGGTAGCTTTGCCCTACGCGCGGCATCTGCCGACTTCTGCATGAGTGACTCCACTGCACAGGCAGTAACCCTGATAGTCGCGACGCATGCGCGCAAGAGCGTACTGCAGACCTTGCTCCTACTCCCGAAGCCGCGCCAATCGGTCGCTGACCCTTGAGTCAAGGCGCGGAATTGTCCGCTGGCAAGTGCCACAGATAAATAAAAGTTTTTTTCGGGGCGGGGCACTAGGCTCGCGCACAATTTACGCCAAATCAGTTACGCCACACATCAGTCAACGCAACATACCAGTCAACAGTCACAAACCAGGTTTTTACTCCATGGCCCAATACGTTTTCACCATGCATCGGCTGAGCAAAGTTGTGCCGCCGAAGCGGGAAATCCTTAAAAACATCTCGCTGTCGTTTTTTCCGGGCGCCAAGATCGGCGTTCTCGGTCTCAACGGTTCGGGTAAATCCACGCTGCTGAAAATCATGGCCGGGGTCGACACCGAGTTCGACGGCGAAGCGCGCCCGATGCCAGAGCTGAACATCGGCTACCTGCCGCAAGAGCCGCAGCTGGATCCGACCAAGACCGTGCGTGAAGTGGTTGAAGAGGCCGTGAGCGTGATCAAGAACGCTCAGGCGCGTCTTGATCAGGTCTACGCCGAATACGCCGAGCCGGACGCTGACTTTGACAAGCTGGCCGCCGAGCAGGCCAAGCTGGAGTCGATCCTGCAGGCTGCCGATGGCCACAACCTTGATCGCCAGCTGGAAGTTGCCGCCGACGCGCTGCGCCTGCCCGCCTGGGATGCCAAGGTTGAAGTGCTGTCCGGTGGTGAGAAACGTCGCGTGGCCCTGTGCCGTCTGCTGCTTTCTGCACCGGACATGCTGCTGCTCGACGAACCGACCAACCACTTGGACGCCGACTCCGTCGCCTGGCTCGAACACTTCCTGCATGATTTCCCGGGCACCGTGGTTGCGATCACGCACGACCGGTACTTCCTGGACAACGTCGCTGGCTGGATTCTGGAACTCGACCGCGGCGCTGGTATTCCTTATGAAGGCAACTATTCGGGCTGGCTGGAAGCCAAGTCGGATCGTCTGGCTCAGGAATCCAAGCAGCAGTCGGCCCATGAAAAGGCCATGAAAGAAGAACTGGAATGGGTTCGCAAGGGCGCCAAGGCGCGTCAGTCCAAATCCAAGGCGCGTCTGCAACGTTTCGAAGAAATGCAGTCCCAGGAATTCCAGAAGCGCAGCGAAACCAACGAGATCTACATCCCGGCCGGCCCGCGCCTGGGCGACAAGGTCATCGAATTCAAAAACGTCAGCAAGGGTTACGGCGATCGCGTGTTGATCGACAACCTGTCGTTTGCCATGCCTAAAGGCGCCATCGTGGGCGTGATCGGCGGTAACGGTGCGGGTAAATCCACCCTGTTCCGCATGCTGATGGGCAAAGAGCAGCCGGATTCAGGCAGCATCGAAATCGGCGAAACCGTGCAACTGGCTTGCGTTGATCAGAGCCGCGACGACCTGGACGGCAGCAAGACCGTGTTTCAGCAGATTTCCGACGGCTCGGATCAGATCCGCATCGGCAACTATGAAATCCCGTCCCGCACCTATGTGGGCCGTTTCAACTTCAAGGGCGGCGATCAGCAGAAGTTCGTCAAAGACCTGTCCGGTGGTGAGCGCGGCCGCTTGCACCTGGCATTGACGCTGAAGGAGGGCGGCAACGTGTTGCTGCTCGACGAACCTTCAAACGACCTCGACGTGGAAACCCTGCGTTCGCTGGAAGAAGCGCTGCTGGATTTCCCTGGCGCCGCCATTGTGATCTCTCACGATCGGTGGTTCCTGGACCGGGTTGCCACCCACATCCTGGCGTATGAAGACGACTCGCAAGCGTTGTTCTTCGAAGGCAACTACACCGAGTACGAAGCCGATCGCAAAAAGCGTCTCGGCGACGCGGCGGCCCAGCCACACCGGGTACGCCACAAGAAACTGGCCTGATTTATCAGGTGGTACAAAAACGGAGCCTTCGGGCTCCGTTTTTTTTTACCGGGATGCAGGATGTGGCTTCTGAAGTCACACAAAGGTCCTGCTTGACCTCGGACCTGTGGGAGCGAGCTTGCTCGCGAAGAGGCCGGTAAATCAGCATGTATTTCTGCAGGCAGGAAAATTGCCTTCGCGAGCAAGGTGGAGCGCCACCCCGGTCGCTCCCACAGGTCCTATGTTTGCTGCGCGACAGCGCTGCGGCAGAGACACAGCGGAATCTCCCACAGGGAAGGGTCATCAGCGTTCCGTAATCAAACATCCGGTTCTATCAGCACAACCTCAATCTGCTGATCCCCCGCAGGCCTTTTCCACAGCACTTCATCGCCTTTGAGGGCACCAACCAGCGCCCGGCCCAGCGGCGACGCCCAGTTGATCAGCCCGGCGCCTGCATCGGCCTGATCCTCACCCACCAGTTGCACCCGATGTTCGGTGTTGTCTTCATCGACAAAGGTCACCCAACTGCCAATCTGCACCTTCTCCGTGGAAATCGCGGGGGTCACCACCTGAGCGCTTTGCAGGCGACTGTTGAAGTAGCGCAGGTCACGCTCCAGGTCGGCAAGGCGCTGCTTGTCGTTGTCTTCGCCTTTTGCAGACAGTTCGCTGTGCTGGGCTTGCAGCTCGGCGACACGGTTCTGCAACTGCAGCAGACCGTGGGCGGTGACGTAATTGGGTTGCTCACTGACCAGACGCTCCACCGGTTGGCTGGCGTCTGCAGCGGCGTTGTCTTCATTGACGAAGGCGCGGCTCATGGCTTTTCTCCTCTAATGGAAGGTTGGGCCATGGCTTCGGGCGGGAGTTCATGCGGTGTTTTTCGTAGGAGGTTGGTCAAATCCTGTGATCAATAGTGATACCACTTCACCTCAAGCATCACTTCATTCTGCGGGGAGCTCAACTGGCTGAACTCACGCTGTGCGCTCAGGCGCAGGCCGACGTTGCGTGACAGCTCCCATTGTTGGTTGAGGCTGATGTTGCGGCGCACTTCGCCATTGGTGAAGTAATCACCTTTGGTCTCCAGGCTCAGGTTGCCCAACGGGTTCCGCCACAACACGCCGGTATTGAAACCCGCTGCCGGCGAGATGAACTCGGCGAAGTCATTGTTGTGCTCGACCCGCACCGTGCCCAGCGCAAAACCGAGTACGCCTTCGCCCAACTGCCAGGTACCACCGGCCCCGCCATTGACGTGCGAGACCAGGGTTTCATCGCCATGCTTGCCCAGAACACGCTCCAGCCCGCCTGCCACTTGCCAGGACCAAGGCTGTAGCAGTTCGTTACGTGGCGTCAGTGAGCGAATGGTGGCCAGATCCAGTTGCTGCAATTGCCAGTGATTGCCTTCGTACTGACGCAACTTGAGTTGCAGAATCTCGATCTGCGCGCCCAGCGGGAAGCCGTAGGCGTTGTCATTCAGGTCGTGATAGGCCATGCGCAGGCCATATTCGGCAAAGGCCTTGTCATCACGAGTACCGACACCAGCTTGCCAGGTGCGGGACTCATGACCGTCTTCCGGCAAACCGGGGCGCTGAATGTCCAATTGCGGCGGTGGGTTTTGATTGATTGCGCGCAGCAGTTCGAAACTGCGTTGTGACCGTGCACTGTCGCGTTCCAGGCCATTGGCGCGGTAACGCTCCAGGCGATAGGCCGCATCCTGAATCAGCGCGCGGCGTTCCTTGGGCTGCGCCAGATACTGCGGGTTTTGCAGCTGCTTCTGATCGGCGCTGACGTCCAGCACCCATTGCTGCTCTGTGCTGTTCAGCGGTTTGGCGCGCTCCAGCAGCTCCCGCTCGCGGGAAGGGCGGTAATCGATTTTTTCCACCAGACCTGCGGCTTTGACGGCCTTGACCGTGTCGGTGGGGATGGCGGTCAGGGGGAATTGCTCAGTCAGCTTTAAGCCCGGACGCGCCACCTGTAGCAATTCCAGCAGGCGATAGGAGCAGTTTTCGTCGAAGAAGAAGTAGCCGAAACGAATCTGCTTTAGCTCCCAGACGTGCTCGACCATGCGCCCGGTTTCTTCCGGCGTCAGGTTCAGGTGGTATTCCCACAGGTCTCGGTTTTCCAGGCTGCGGTATTCGGAGAGCTTTTCCTGGTAAGGCACCAGCGCGAACAGGCCGGGATAGCCGCCCGCCAGGCCTTTCCAGGCGTACAGGATGCTGTTGTCCATGCCTTCGATGTAGGCACCGAAGTTGATCGCATAGCTGAGCAGCGCGGTGTTGTTGGTTTTCACATCCGCCTGATCGATGCGCAGCAGGGTGTGACCGAACATGGACGACGGGCTGTTGAGATACGCCGCCGGGAAAATCATCACCGCGCTGTCAGGCGCTACGTCCTTGAACCACTGGGTGAATTCTTTGCACTCCAGTTTGGGCAAGTCGGTGAGGTGTAATTGATCCTTCAACCAGCGAGTGCGGGATGGATAAACACACTGCGCATGCTTCTCCCCGGCACTGGCGGGGGCATAGATCGCATCAAGGGTAGCGCTCAGTTCGGCTTTCGGGTCATGTGCACCGTTGGCCGAAAGAAAGAATCTGGGGTCGTCGACATAGCTGCGCCAGCCGCCGAGTTTTGCGGTTTCGTAGTGCCCGAGTGAAATCCAGAACGGCTCATTGGCCAGTTGCTGCAAACGTTCATCGCTCGCGTGTTGCGCGGCGGACAGCGGGGTGCAGACGCAGAGCGCCAGATACACAAGGCGTTTGAGCATAGAAAGCAACTATTCAGGGAGTCGGGCTTTTCATGAAGCAGGGCACAGCAGGCAAAACAACGCCCGCACCTCTGAGCAGAGGGGCGGGCGTCACGAGCTTATGCCTGGGTAGCGTATTTGGCCAGGGTTGGATCGTTTTTCAGCACGTCGAGGGTGTTGGTGTGAACGTCTTCAGCAGTGGCGTCGGCCTTGCTGAAAATCTGGTTGAAGTGCTCGTGGGTGACTGCGGCGAAATGCGCACGGTCTTGCGGTGCAACGCCCAGAACCACCGCGTAGGTAGTCAGCGCTTCACCCTGACCCATCGCCATGTCCTTGGACAGCTCGTCCATCATGCCATTCATGGCAATCCAGGATTTGCCGCCGTAAGTCAGCGCGCTGTTGGTGGAGCAGCCGTTGGTGCCCGAGGTCATGCCGAAAGTGGCGTTACCCGAGGTGCCGTTGGTAGTCGATGCGAGGAAGTGAGCGGGAGTACCGCGCTGACCTTCAAACAACATGTTGCCCCAACCGCAATCCGGGCCACCAGGAGCCTGGGCCATCGCGTTGATGGAAACAGCTGCGAAGAGAGTACCGAGAAGAATCCGTTTCATAGCTTTATTCTCTTTATATTCAACCAAGGGTCAGGGTTCATGGCTTCGTGATGCGCCAAGGCGACCAGTTGTTCAATGACTGGTACACCCAGACTTGGAGCTTAGGCGCGATACAAGGGTTCCGCTGGTTATTACAAAATGTTGTTGAAAATAAAGCCTGGATTGACCGCTCTGGCTTGGGCATTACCCGGCTGCTGAAGCTTTACCCCTGTTCCTGTCTTGCATGTCGTGGGCAGCGAGCGCCAGAATGCCGCCATCTGCCCCGCCTGATGTAAGGATGCCCGATGCCCGATACTGTAGCTGCCAGCCTGCGTCTTGCGCCTGAAGCGCTGACACGTCCTTTTTCCGCTGAACAGTTCAGCTTCTCGACGACCAATGATCTGGAGCCCTTTCGCGGTGTGCTCGGCCAGGAACGAGCAGTAGAAGCCCTGCAATTTGGCGTGGCCATGCCGCGCCCCGGTTACAACGTGTTTGTCATGGGCGAGCCTGGCACCGGCCGTTTCTCGTTCGTGAAGCGTTACCTCAAGGCCGAAGGCAAGCGCCTGCAGACGCCGTGCGACTGGGTCTACGTCAATCATTTTGATGAGCCTCGCGAGCCGCGTGCGCTGGAGTTGCCGCCGGGCAGCGCCCATCAATTCATTTCCGATATCGGCGCCTTGATCGACAACCTGCTGGCGACATTCCCGGCCGTGTTCGAGCACCCGTCTTACCAGCAGAAGAAGAGCGGCATCGATCGCGCTTTCAACCAGCGTTATGACAAGGCCCTGGACGTGATCGAGCGTCTGGCCCTGGAAAAAGACATCGCCCTGTACCGCGACAGCACCAATATCGCCTTCACGCCGATGCTGGATGGCAAGGCGCTGGATGAGGCCGAGTTCTCGCAGCTGCCTGAGGTTGATCGCGAGCGATTCCATGAAGATATCTCCGCCCTTGAAGAGCGCCTGAACGAAGAACTCGCCAGCCTGCCGCAATGGAAGCGCGAATCCAGCAACCAGATGCGTCAGCTCAACGAAGAGACCATCACCCTGGCCTTGCAGCCCTTGCTGGCGCCGCTGTCCGAGCAGTACGCAGAAAACGCGGCGGTGTGTGCCTACCTGCAAGCCATGCAGGTGTACCTCCTCAAAACCGTGGTCGAGCAACTGGTCGACGACAGCAAGACCGACGCCCAGGCCCGCAAACTGCTAGAAGAGCAATACAGCCCGAGCCTGGTGGTCGGTCACTCTGCCAGTGGCGGCGCACCGGTGGTGTTCGAGCCACACCCGACTTACGACAATCTGTTCGGCCGCATCGAGTACAGCACTGACCAAGGCGCGCTCTACACGACGTACCGGCAGCTGCGGCCCGGTGCGTTGCATCGCGCCAACGGCGGCTTTCTGGTGCTGGAAGCGGAAAAAATGCTCAGCGAGCCTTATGTGTGGGACGCCCTCAAGCGTGCCTTGCAGTCGCGCAAGCTGAAAATGGAATCGCCGCTGGGTGAAATGGGCCGCCTGGCGACCGTCAGCCTGACCCCGCAAGTGATTCCGTTGCAGGTCAAAGTGATCATCATCGGCGCACGTTCGCTGTATTACACCCTGCAAGACCTGGATCCGGACTTCCAGGAGATGTTCCGCGTGCTGGTGGATTTCGACGAAGACATCCCGATGTACGACGAAACCCTGGAGCAGTTTGCTCAGTTGCTGAAAACCCGTACTTCCGAAGAAGGCATGGCGCCACTGACCGCCGATGCCGTCGCGCGTCTGGCGACCTACAGCGCGCGTCTGGCCGAGCATCAGGGCCGTTTGTCGGCGCGTATCGGTGATCTGTTTCAACTGGTCAGCGAAGCGGATTTCATTCGCCAACTGGCCAGCGACGATAAAACCGACGCTGGTCACATAGAACGGGCGCTCAAGGCCAAGGCCACGCGTACCGGACGAGTGTCGGCGCGGATCCTCGACGACATGCTGGCGGGGATCATCCTCATCGACACCGATGGCGCCGCAGTGGGCAAGTGCAATGGCCTGACGGTGCTGGAAGTCGGCGATTCGGCCTTCGGTGTGCCGGCGCGGATTTCCGCCACTGTCTATCCCGGTGGCAGCGGGATCGTCGACATCGAGCGGGAGGTCAATCTGGGTCAGCCGATCCACTCCAAAGGCGTGATGATCCTCACCGGTTACCTGGGCAGCCGCTATGCACAGGAATTCCCGCTGGCGATCTCCGCGAGCATCGCGCTGGAGCAGTCCTACGGTTATGTGGATGGCGACAGTGCTTCGCTGGGCGAGGCGTGCACGCTGATTTCGGCGCTGTCGAAAACGCCGCTCAAGCAGTGCTTCGCGATTACCGGTTCGATCAACCAGTTCGGTGAAGTGCAGGCGGTGGGCGGGGTCAACGAGAAAATCGAAGGCTTCTTCCGGCTCTGCGAAGCGCGCGGGCTGACGGGCGAGCAGGGCGCAATCATCCCGCAGGCCAACGTCGCGACGCTGATGCTGGATGAGCGTGTGCTGCAAGCGGTCCGCGCCGGGCAGTTCCATGTCTACGCGGTGCGTCAGGCAGACGAAGCCTTGAGCCTGCTGGTGGGCGAGCCTGCGGGCGAGCCGGATGAGAATGGCGAATTCCCGGAAGGCAGCGTCAACGCACGGGTGGTCGAGCGCCTGCGCGACATCGCGGAAATGCTCAGCGATGAGGATTTCAAGGAAGAACTGGAGAAAGAGCCCGCGCAGTTATCCCCTGAGCTCAAAGCCTGAACACCGCCGCATGATCCGTGTAGGAGCGAACTTGTTCGCGAGACGGTCTTGAGCCTTGCGCACTTGTCGTGATCGCCTCGCCAACAAGTTGGCTCCTACAGGTCCAGCGCATTCATCACATGGCTATGTGCCGTTCATCCCCCCCACCTTTCCGAATCCATCATTTCTTCTATCCTGTCTCGGTACCACGGTGGTCAAAGGGACTGACGCGCCTTACAGCACTTCACGTGCGGCGAATACCGTAGCCAATAAGGAGCTCGCCATGCCGCGCAGCCTCTGCCTTACCCGCCAATGCCTGGGTCTGATGACCCGAATCGAATGTGCGATACGCCCCCTTTCAGGTGAAAACGGCATGTGGACGTTGCTGTTTGCCGCAGGAATGTCCGGGGAACAACCTTCCGCCATCAAATGCCAGGGGCCTTATCCCGGGCCGACGGCTGCCGAGTCGGTAATGGCGACCATCGCTGAAAGCCTTGCGTTGCATGGTTATCAGCAAGTCGACGAGGTCCCCATCTGGGGGCTGCACCTGCAAGGCGAGCTGCGCCGCATCAACGCGGACACTTCCCGGATAGCCCGCAGCTCTCCATTCTGACCCGCCACTTCGCCCTGCATGCGATCTTGCCTGGAGCCTGACACGCTCAAAGGCTGCAGTGATCGCCTTACCCCGCCCGCTCAGCGCGGCCTTCGGTCACATTCTGTGAATCCTCAAGTGGCTGATATACTCGCCCGCATTTCCCACCATCGGTAAGTTTCAATGGAACGCTTTGTCGAAAATGCCATGTATGCCTCGCGCTGGCTGCTGGCTCCGCTGTATTTCGGTCTGTCCCTGGGGCTGCTGGCTCTGGTGCTGAAATTCTTCCAGGAAATCCTCCACGTCCTGCCCAATGTGTTCGCACTGGCCGAGGCTGACCTGATTCTGGTCCTGCTGTCGCTGATCGACATGGCGCTGGTCGGCGGCCTGCTGGTCATGGTGATGATCTCCGGCTACGAGAACTTCGTTTCCCAGCTGGACATCGATGAAGGCAAGGAAAAGCTCAACTGGCTGGGCACCATGGATTCTTCGTCATTGAAGATGAAAGTGGCGGCGTCCATCGTTGCGATTTCCTCGATCCACCTGCTGCGCGTGTTCATGGACGCCAAGAACATCGAGTCGGAGCACCTGATGTGGTACGTGATCATCCACATGACCTTCGTCGTTTCTGCCTGCGCCATGGGTTATCTGGACAAAGTCACCAAGCATTGATTGCCCGTTGACGCGACACAGCAACGTGACACCGCGCCGCCCGACCATCGAAAGACTGGACGGGCGGCGTCGTTTTTGGGGTCGTAAATCCGTTACCTTGGGCAGCCCCCGGTTTAACGGGAACAGTGTCCAACGAGGGATGTGCAGATGACCGAAAACGAATTGGCCGAGCACCTGCATGCCGGCAGTATCGATGAGTTGAATCTGATTTCCATTGAGGGCGGCATCTACCTGCTCGAAGCCCGCACCCAGGGCGTGGTGCAATTGCTCAGGGGCGAGCGGGGCGAAACCCGGCATTTGCGCTCGGTCGAGCACGCTCGCGAGCTATTGCGGGAATTGCCCCCGGTGCCTTTCCACCTGGTCCACGCCGTGGTCCACGATGAAATGTGCGGCATGCCGGTCGACAAGCGCGAAGCACTGCGTGTGCCGATCAGTTTTGAGTCGAAGTGGTAACAGCTAGAATGTCTGTTCTGTAGGAGCTGCCGAAGGCTGCGAAAGCGATTTGCCTGGTACGACGCTTTCGCAGCCTTCGGCAGCTCCTACAGGCCATATGACGCATCTGATGTGCTAGGCTGCTCGCCCTTTTGGTTCGGGGCGCTTTGTTTGAGCGTTCCCTTTGCGGAGCAGTGATATGTCCGAAGTCAACCTGTCCACCGACGAAACACGCGTCAGCTACGGCATCGGCCGTCAACTGGGCGACCAACTGCGCGACAACCCGCCACCGGGCGTCAACCTGGAAGCGATCATCGCCGGTTTGACCGATGCATTCGGTGGCCAGCCAAGCCGTGTGGGCGCTGAAGAAATGTCCGCCAGCTTCAAAGTCATTCGCGAAATCATGCAGGCTGAAGCCGCTGCCAAGGCTGAACAGGCTGCGGGCGCAGGCCTGGCTTACCTGGCTGAGAACGGCAAGCGCGAAGGCGTGACCACCCTTGCTTCCGGCCTGCAGTTCGAAGTACTGACCACCGGTGACGGCGCCAAGCCGTCGCGCGAAGATCAGGTTCGCACTCACTACCACGGCACACTGATCGACGGCACCGTGTTCGACAGCTCCTACGAGCGTGGCGAGCCTGCTGAATTCCCGGTCGGCGGCGTGATTCCGGGCTGGACCGAAGCTCTGCAACTGATGAGCGCGGGCAGCAAGTGGCGCCTGCACGTGCCGAGCGAGCTGGCTTACGGCGCTCAAGGCGTTGGTAGCATCCCGCCGCACAGCGTACTGGTATTCGACGTCGAACTGCTCGACGTTCTCTGATCGACTTCAGTCAATCAGTCGTGTGCCGAACGAATCCCGGTGATTCGTTCGGCACCGGTGGCCAAAGGTGAATTCATGCTCAGTGCAGCTCACTGATAGGGCGCAACGCCCGGGCATAGCAGAACAGAAACAGGTTACGCACCAACTCCTTCAGCACGATCGGCTCGCTTGAGCTCAGGTCATGCACATCCAGATCGCCCTGATCACGCAGCTCATCCAGCGCTTCCTCTTCGAGCACAGCACACACCTCGCCGGTTTCGCGATGCAGAATGCGCAGGTAAGGATGTGGCCGGTCAAGCCAGGCATCGATCAAATAAGTCATGTCGTTCTCCTTGAAAAGTTCCAATGAGAATAATTCTTATTGGCTGAATAGCAAGTCTCTATTGAGAATTGTTCGCATTTTACGCTGAGTGGTTGATGTGGGTCGGTGAGCATCAACACGTAGGAGCTGCCGAAGGCTGCGAAGGCAATCCTTCTGACACACCGAATCGCAGCCTTCGGCGGCTCCTACAGAGGATTGTTGGTGCCAACAAAAAGCCCGTCACATGGACGGGCTCTTTGGTTGCAGCGGGCAATCAGTGCGTGCGGGCAACCGCGAACTCACTGAGCTCCACCAGCGCATCGCGGTATTCGCTTGGCGGCAGAGCGTCCAGGCATTTGATGGCGCGCGCGACGTAATCGCGGGCCAGTTGCGCGGTGTAATCCAGGGCGCCGGCGCTTTCGACGGCGTCGCGGATGCTTTCCAGGTCTTCCAGGCCGCCTTTCTGAATCGCCTGACGGACCAGTGCAGCCTGTTCGGCCGTGCCTTCGCGCATGGTGTAGATCAGTGGAAGGGTCGGCTTGCCTTCGGCCAGATCATCGCCGACGTTCTTGCCCAGGGTTTCAGCATCGCCACGGTAGTCGAGCAGGTCGTCCACCAGCTGGAAGGCCACACCCAGGTGGTCGCCGAACGTACGCAGGGCTTCGCTCTGCTCTTCGCTGGCGTTGCACAGGGCGGCGGCACTGTGGGTCGAGGCTTCGAACAGCATGGCTGTCTTGCCGCGAATCACTTCCATATAGGTTTCTTCTGTGGTGCTGGCATCGCGCACCTTCGACAGCTGCAGCACTTCGCCCTCGGCGATGACGCGTGTCGCTTTGGACAGGATCTTCATCACCGGCATCGAGCCCAGTTCGACCATCATTTCGAACGAGCGCGAATAAAGGAAGTCACCGACCAGGACGCTGGGCGCGTTGCCCCACAGCGCGTTGGCGGTGGAGCGGCCACGGCGCATGCCGGACATGTCGACCACGTCGTCATGCAGCAGGGTGGCGGTGTGCAGGAATTCAATGGTGGCAGCCAGCAGGCGCAGGTCATCGCCTTCACGGCCCAGCGCCTTGCCGCACAGCAGCACAAGCAGCGGGCGCAGGCGTTTGCCGCCAGCGGAAGTGATGTAGTCGCCGATTTTCGAGACCAACGGTACCCGCGACGTCAGCTGCTTCTTGATAATGACGTCGACGGCACTAAAATCGTCCGCCACCGCGCGGTAGAAGGCTTGAGGTTGCATCAGCGAGAGGTGCTCCAGAAGGGTTGCGCCGCATGCTAGGTTGCGGGTCGGAGCGTGTCAAGGTATGACATCCCGCCTCTTGCAACCGCTCGGTGCGTTGCGTACAATCGCGCACCCTAACTTTCCTGGGCAGCACCTGCCTTACGCAATTGCGACCGGGCCGTTCCAGCCCCAAGCAGCCATGCCAGCCAATATCTCTACTTATAAAGAGCTGGGTGAGCAGGATTTTCGGAGAAATACCATGTCTTATGCAGTAATCGTTACCGGTGGCAAGCAGTACAAAGTTGCTCCAGGTGAATACCTGAAGATCGAGAAGCTGGAAATCGCTACCGGCGAATCCGTTACTTTTGATCGCGTTCTGTTGGTTGCCAATGGCGACGACGTTAACATCGGCGCACCAGTTGTTGCCGGCGCTACCGTTGTAGCTGAAGTGATCTCCCAAGGTCGCCACGACAAAATTCGCATCATCAAGTTCCGTCGTCGTAAGCACCACATGAAGCGTATGGGCCACCGCCAGTGGTACACCGAGATCAAAATCACCGGTATTCAGGCTTAATTT